>MAAC01013436.1_pt1 | contig 42845 bp, 30 predicted proteins | sample 1115981 | NCBI WGS metagenome assembly MAAC01 (sample SAMN04961126, study PRJNA320927) | seawater metagenome | isolation source: sample BD02T64 sea water enriched with oil for 64 days | place: USA:Gulf of Mexico | collected 2013-07-27 | reverse complement strand
CGTTGGAATGGATTTCTCTCAATAGTTGGCGGGCGAGTCGTCAACAGCGAAAAATTACCGGATGGATCTAACACAAAATTCACTGCAGACGCCCCCTCAAATGGAACCTACGGAAGGCACTGGGATTTTGAACCCGACACTATTTATGGATTACAAGGTATCGCCAGTTTATCAGATGACTTGTCTGCAACCGTACAAATTACCGGTGCAGGCGGCAAAGACTTTGACGCCAATATTCGCTGGGCCTACCTATCATACGATATTAACGATACTTTTACCTTTCAAGCAGGCAGACAACGGATTCCATTCTATAAATACTCAGACAGTTTGGATGTAGCATATACGTACGACTGGGTTCGTCCACCAACCAATTTATATCAAGCCGCTGTAGATGTCTTTGAAGGGGTCAAATTAATCGGCAACTCTTCACTAGGCGATTGGGACACAGGTTTTCAATTATTCGCAGGAAAAGGAGATAACTTTCAAGCCCAAACTAATGGTATTTTTGCTTTTAATAACATGCTCGGTGTTTCTACTTCTATGCAAAATGACTGGCTAGAATTTCGCGCCTCATACACTACATTTGATAGCACGTCAGAGAACCTCAGTTCGGGAGGAGAATCTCAGGGCCCGGAATCAGAAGGTGTTGGTACTGATTATCTATCGCTATCTGCTTCCATTCAATATAACAAAGGTTATGTCACCGCAGAATGGGTTCAGGCAAATTTAGATGACCCTCTTGGTGCAGATCAAGGACAAGGGTTTGTTAGCGCTAATAGTTGGTACATATCTTCAGGCTATAGAATAAAGGATATTACTCCTTATCTCACCTATGGAATATCGCAGTCCACACTCCAAGATAACATTTTATTTGGTGGTAAGGGCATTGCTCCAGATATTGAAATGGCAACAACTTCCTGGATAGCGGGAATCCGCTGGGATTTTCACCCCAGAGCGGCATTCAAGGCTGAATATACCACAAGAAAAGATGAGAGCGATGACATTTGGGTCAACGCAGTTGGCGAACGGTTCACCGTTGACGTAGTTTCCGTTGGCATAGATCTTTTATTCTAAGCAGAGGTAAAAATAATGAAAATTAACAACTTATTCAAAAGCATTATCATATTGTCTCTTTCTTTTACGGGAATAACACTGTCTTCAATCAGCTATGCTGACTTCGTTGTCATTGTCCACCCTTCAAACAGTGCAGAGCTAACACCAAAACAAATAAAGCGCATTTATTTAGGTAAAATGAAATCCTATCCCAAAGGAGGTTCGGTCATACCACTTGACGCTGCACCTGGAACACCTATTCGCACAGCCTTTAACACCGATGTCTTATTGAAAACAGAACAACAAATTACATCGTATTGGGGTCGTCTCATTTTTACCGGCAAAGGATTACCCCCTAAACAAGTTGCAACAAACGACGAAATAAAACAACTTGTCGCCAAAAATCCCAGCACTATTGGTTACATTGACGAATCCTATGTAGACGGAAGCATAAAGGTGATTAGGAAATTTTAGCGTGGCACCTAAACTAGGCTAAATAGCCACATGAGAAGGGCTTCCCTCACATGTGGCTATTTATTAAAAATCCATGAAATTTATGCGAGGCATCTAATGAAAAACATGACTAACACAATGTTGTTACTGTACGTACTTTTCGCATTTCCGCTCGCCAATGCCTCCTGCGATGAGGGGACAGTTATAGCCTCTGGTAAAACAGGATACCCTCCCATATCCTGGCGTACCCCAAAAGGCCTTGGTGGTTTGGGGTATTCTGTTATAGAAAAAATACTTCCAAATCAATCCGTAGAGCGATCCACCCCATTACCCTGGCGCCGGGTCCTCAAGATGGCCGAACAAGGTGACATTGATATCATTGTAGGTATAAGAGAAACGGAAGAGCGGCGCAAATATCTTACTTTTCTTCCAACCCCATTGATGGATGTCTCCCAAAATATCTTTTACTTGAGAGGTTCGGGGATACGTTCCAGAAACGATCTCAAGGGGAAGGCTGGTGGTTATATTTCTGGGACTGTTTTTGATCCTTACTTCGAAGAATTTGCAAAGAATAACCTTAGACTAGAGGGTGTTTCATCGCTCGAACAAAACTTGAAAAAACTCGCAAGAGGTAGAATACAGTATCTACTCTCACCTCTATTGCCAACAATACACTACATAAAGGAAAACAACTTTGATATCGATATTGCCTTTATCGCTACGCCAATCTACACGACCAGTGAACGGATAGCCATTTCTAAGAATAGCGCCTGCCTCAGTCAACTAGAGATGATGGATAGTAAATTACAGGCACTAAAAAATCAGGACTATATTTATAACCAATTCGACTTATTGACGCGTGATTGGGATGTACTGAACTATCTCAATTGAACTACCTTAATTGACCTTTCACAAATTGTACGTAATTTAAACTTAGGCCTATAATAACAGTAACTCTCGGTAACTGTTCTCAACAGCGACTTGTTCGCTAAGGTCTTCGTGCAGTGAAAAGGCTTTATTCAGCACTATTGTCTGCTTGCCTGTTCATTTTTTCTGAATCCGCGTTAACTCAAAGTGAATTCATTGAAAGTGAAGTCTTCGACATGTCGTTGGAAGAACTACTGAATGTGGAGGTCATCACAGCATCAAAAGCGCCAGAAAGTCTATGGTCTGCACCGAGTGTTATAACGGTCATTAGCCAAAAAGAGATACAGCTATTTGGATCAAGGGACCTTGCTGATGTGCTTGAAAAAATTGTCGGTATGCAGCCCTATTTCCAAGCGGCGTTTGGCCTTAGTTTTCTCGCTGTGCGGGGCGATACCCCGTTAGTCGTCGACGCGAGAACGTTGGTATTGGTTGATGGTAGGCCAATGTTTCGAAATTCACTTGCACATAGCACGAACGTGCTTCCTTATACCTTATACCCCTTAGAGTCACTCCAGCGTATCGAAGTAATACGAGGGCCAGGGTCCGTTCTTTACGGCTCAGGGGCCTTCTCTTCTGTTATCAACCTAATCACCAAAAAAGTACACGTTTCAACCGCTAGCCTTTCGTTAGGCCTAGGCTCTTTTGGTACCGTTGATAGCACTCTGAATGCTTCCTATTCCGCAGACACTTGGTCCCTTCAATCAACAACACGGTTTATCGACCAGGATGGTGACGACTTTGATGCAACTGGTGTCGATGGGTTACCAACAAAATCTAATTTCTATGAAAACTCCAGTTTCATGAGCCACAACAAACTAACCTGGCAAGGGTTTGAGGCAACACTAATTCGTTCTGAAAGTGAGCGAATGACTTGGTTTCCCTCAATTCAGGTTAAGGATGATGGAGTTCCTCGGTTTGAAAACGAACGCACCAGCTTTGATATAGGCTATCGTTGGCAGATAAATAATACATTTAGAATGGAAGCCAATACGGCGTACCATCGAGAACACTTTTTTGATACTAGTTACTCCCTTGGAGGCGGTGCCAATGACCCTGTCATTGAGCGCAATGCGATCGGTGAGGATTACCACTATGAATTGACGGTATTTGGTAATCATGACAACCTCGGCCTCAATTATGTCATTGGTGTCATTCGCGACAGGTCCAGCGGAGAGGATAAGGATAACCCAGGGGTCCCTGCGAGGCTTAAACCGAACCAATGGGATTACTGGATCGATTCAGCCTATTTTCAAACCACTTATTCGCTAAACAACGTTTTATCCGTTACAGCTGGCGCACAATATAATAAACCTGATTTTTCGCCAGGCGGCTTTTCACCTCGATTTGGCTTAGTGGGTAACTACCCGAATGGTTTTGGGTTCAAATTACTTTATGGTGAAGCTTTCAGAGCACCCGTTGTTGGAGAAAGATTTACCACACTCGATACACTCGCGGGTAACCCTGATTTGACCAATGAGCTAATTGCAACAACCGAAATTCAACTATCTCATCACACAGAAACCAGCGAACTTTCAATGACTCTCTATAATAGTCAAATATCAGATATAATAAGTACGACACAAGCGTCAACCGTTAATACCCAAGTGCAGTTTATCAATCAAGGCAAACGTACCTTACAAGGTGTAGAGATTGAGGGTAAACTGAGTTTCCTTAGCCATTGGTATTTAAGCGGAAATTACTCTTGGCAGCAGAATAAGACTGACGGCGTAGACGATACAACGTTACAACCTCCTTGGTTATTGAACGTTGGCTTGGGCAAAAGAGACGCCAATTATCACTTGGGATTATTCGACACGATTATTAGCCGATACGGTAAAGTCAGCGATGTAAACCCCGACGTTCTCTCCGTTAACCCTGACAATGAAATCTACCACTTAGTAAGCGCCTCTGCCAGTTGGCATTTTCAGCACAACGAATTCAAAGAAAAAAACGTCAAACTCAATCTATCCATTCATAATTTACTGAATGAAGACATCAATATTCCGGACTTTGCTGCGTTTACACTTAACACCATACCTGGTGGCTCCGGGCGTTCTATTTTAGTTTCACTCAAAATAGAAATTTAGAATTAGTTAATTAAAAGGTTATAAGTTAATACGGTTTCGTCGCGAATAGCACGATTCGCACAAAAGCTGAAAAATAATTTTTGGTCTTACGTAGCTAGCACGTAAAACGGTTGTGCTGCCGGCAAAGAACCTGACATTACCTTCTTTATCTAACCTTTATTGATCATTGCCATAAGCTCAATCCCAACCAATGTAGCTCATGCAGAAGCAAAGATTAACCACTGTCCTAGCTATTACAGGTTTCATCTGACCCAGAAAAGTTTTTTCATTTCATATTGACAAATTTCATTTATAGACCAAGGGTACAGAGGTAACGAAAGGCTGGCTATATCTGGCGGTTGCGATTGATCTGTTTTCTCGCAAAATTGTTGATTGGAGTATGCAAGCCTCAAATACAGGAGGCTGCTTAACTGGGTTCGTCAATATTGGTTGACCACGTCACTGTTATATTTCTAAAAATCAGGGGAGCCTTTCATTTGGATATTTATGAAGAATATTTTCGGCAAGCGCACTAAACAACAATGTCCTATCAAGAGGTTTATTCAGGAAACCATCACAACCCGCATCTAAGGCTTTATCTATCTCTTCTTTGGCCGTCTCTGCCGTTAACGCATAAATAGGTATATTGTATCCCTTTCCTCTCAAATACTTCGTTGCGTCAAGACCATTGCGGTTGGGCATATTAATATCCATCAAAACAAAGTCAGGCAATGAGTTATCACAGTATTCGCAAGCTTCCACTCCATCAGAAACAACGGCAACAGTAACTCCCGTTTTTTTCAATGTTTTTTCAATAAGCTTCTGGTTCACAACATTATCTTCCGCCAACAACACCACTCCGTTTAACTGAGGAATCTTAGGTGCTTTATCTACACGAGAGGGGACAGACAAATCATTGATTCTAATCCACATCATATTTCGGGGGAACTTAGCGGCTATCGTTAAGGTAAATACACTTCCTCTTCCAGCTTTACTCAGCACCTCAATATCACCCCCCATTATATTGGCAAGCCTTTTTGATATAGCCAAACCTAAACCAGCGCCTCCATGCCTCCGGGTAGACGACGTATCTGCTTGATCAAACACCTGAAATAATTTTTCTTTTATCTCTTCTTCAAGCCCCAATCCACTATCAATAACTTCAAATTTAAGTTTATTAATCTTTTCATCCCAAGAAACCACTAAAACAACACTTCCAGTATCGGTGAATTTAATTGCATTGGCACACAAGTTTGACAAAATCTGATAAATTCTGATTGGATCACTCAATACATCTGAAGGAACAGGGTAACGATATACAACGTCAAACCTAAGGTTTTTATGTTTAGCTTTACTCTCAAACTCATCCCTAAGGCCATTAACAATGGTACAAACATTAACCGGGATATTTTCTACGTCTAACTTCCCAGCTTCAATTTTTGAAAAATCTAAAATATCATTAATTAGTTGCAATAGGATATTGCTACTATCAACAACCAGTGCAATAGCATTTTCTTTATCGTCACCCGATATATTTTCATCTTTAAGAGATTCACTGAAGCCAATGATAGCAGCTAACGGTGTTCTTATTTCATGATTCATATTGGCCAAAAACTCACTTTTAGCGAGTGTTGATGCCTCAGCAATGGTTTTCTTAGTTATTTCTTTCTCTTTCTCTCTTATTGCCAAATCCTTTAGTTTAGTTTGCGTTACATCCTCAAGCGTACCCTCCAGATGCATGACTGTTCCTGATATATCAACAATAGTTCGAGCGCTATGAGCAACCCAAACAATTTCACCATCACCCCGTCTAAAACACTGGTTATTTGTAACCGCTCCATTTTCTAGCAATTCAGGAAGCTGCTGTTCAGATCGATCAAAAACAACATTAAAAATGGATCTATCATGTACTAACAATGCATCGGCATCATCAAATCCTAGCATATCTGCCATCGCAGGATTCACACTAACCACCCTGCCGGAAAGCTCCATCTTATACATACCCACCAAGGCATTATCAAATGCCGATTGATATCGCTCCATATATTTCATCTCTTTCTCATCAGCAGCTATCATCAAAGATTGCTCCGACTTAATTCGATTAGCCAATGCAAATGAAAAAAACAACGATTCAAGCAATATACCCATAGGTGTCACTGCCAAGGTTAACGGCGTTGCAGGAAGAGTTGTTGATGTAACAGCAGAAAAAACCATGAATCCCAATATGTTAAACCCCCACGCAACAAAAAAATACTTCGCATTAGCATCCCCTTTCATCCAAACATAGAAAACAATACAGATATATATTGTCATAAATATCGAGTTAATTATTCGAGTCCACTCAACAGCAATATAAACGTCATAAAAAAAAGCCAATAAAACACTTACAACAGCTACAGCCAGAAAAACATTGACACTAAAATTAAGTTTTATATATTCCGTTTCCAGATGCATAAAACTCTTAGCAAAAAGCACAGCCGAGATTGTCATCCACCAAACAAAGAAAACAATATATTCTCGACTTATTACGAAAAGCATATTTTCCAAATGCACCAGGCCATGACCCATCTCTAGCATTTCGAATATTGTCACATTACCTAAATAAAACACGTAATATAGATAACTAATATCACGTATAGACACATACAGAAATAAATTGTAGGCGAGTAGAATTAACATTCCCCCATAAAACAAACCATAAAAAAACTCCTCCACCCCAGCCTTTTTCACAAAACCTTCAGGCGTCCATAGTACTAAGGGAATACGAAGGGATGTTGACTTTTTTATTTTAAGATATAACGTCAGTTCCTGTCCCAGTGTTAAGTTAATTGGAAAAATACTATTAACATGCATTATCGGCCGATCTGAATATGTAGTCCTCACATCTGATGACTGCACTCCATAAACACCATCATATTCCGAAATATACAGATTGGCCTCATCAACTTGGGAACTTCCTGCCTCAAGATACCACTGCTTTTGTTCCTCCTTATTAGGATATGCATCGGGGTAAGTCAATGAGACTTTTAGCCAGTAAGTAGACTTACTTATGCCTATATTTAAAATGGGTTGATCGTTTGACTTAAAAGAAGATTCGAATTGAGAGGATGCTACTTGATCGATTGTCAATCTATTGGTTTTATCCTCTAACACTTGCATTCTTGTACTTAACAAATAGCTATCTTTAGAGAATAAGCGGACAGGCTCAACCACAGCCTCTGCAAACACAGACGAAGATATCAAAAAAAACATGAAAACTAAGTAAATAAACCTCCACAACTCAGCATTACACGCTGAAAAAACTTTAGGCCTTGTTACCATACACGCAGCAAAACTACTCCACTTAGGTGCCCTACACAGAAAAGACAACATCACATTCCAGTATAGACACACTAATGGAGGTACTACTTACTCATGCATTTTGAATCTAACCTAACGAGCAGATAGAAGTTACTAAGCTAGCCTATTTAGGCCCATACCCACTTAGGCCCTACTCGGCACTCTACGCAGAAAGACAACTCACGATTCCATCACACCCATCGAAGCCTGAAATTTGATTGGTAGAACACTTACTTTTTCTAATTCGAAAGAACTAATGGCACATATTCTTCCCGATAGACCTTCTCTATATAAGGCCGATATCTCCTGGGAAGACTCTCTTTGTAGATATTTAGCCATATCGTTGTAGGAGCGTACTGCTTAATTATTTGATTCAATCTATTAATAATCTTTTTCCCCCATTCATTTTTAGGGCAAGCAAAATAAGAAAAATCATAAGATGGAGCACCCTCAATTCTAGAGATAAAAAATTGCTCTTCATTGATATCGTATTTCTTAGCGGAAAAACCAATAACCGCTGGAAAATCTATGAAGTAATCGATTCTTTTCCGGGAAAGCATTTGAAGTAGCTGATGGCTTCTAGTGGCTACTCGCTCTATTCTGACTCTCTTTTCATAAGTGGCCAATAATTTATCAATAAAAGGTAAATAAGATCGTTCATTTTGGAGTACCCCCTTAAACTCACCATTCTGTAATAACTGGCTTAGTGAAATGCTTTGCGGGTACGATAATCTCTTGGCCATGTCACGTGACATAATTATGGCATTTAATGTTGTCACCTCTTTGGGGATTGAAAAATAGGCATATTGCTCTCGCTCCGGTGTTTTAGCAGCCATCGTGTGACAAACTGGATACCCCGATTTGATGCTAGCCCAGGCCCTTGCCCACGTCATTTTTATATAAGTATGCTCAAAACCCTCCATTTCCTGGAAGATAATATCCATTTGTTTTTTGACATAACCTCCAACAGGAACCTCTTGATCATTAAGTTCCATGACCGGGGGAAAATTAGCAGAAAGCCAATTAATCTGTTCTTTTGAAAAACACGAAAATGAAATATGAAAGACGATCACCCCAAATATAAACAATCTCATTTTAAGCTCTCATGAATATTTTAATGTAGTAATAGATTAAATCCCTACCTCTATACTATAGCTATCAATCTCTCTTTGAAAACGGCACAAACCTAACCCTATTAGCTAATCGTTTATATGGTGCGCCAAAGATAGGATAACCGATTTGGGTTAAAGCGCAGCGTAACGAAGCAGATAAATTAGACAACGCATTTTGAGTCGCGACTCATATCAACAATCTGATTAGCATGTAGTGGCATTGTTAGTTATTTGTTGTTCTGATGATTAACGAAACTCAGCGAAAAAAACAATACCGTACGTTCGGGGTGGTCCAAAATTCTGGCTGGATATATCCCCATTATTAGTTTGAAAAGTATGTGTTTGATAAACTTCATTGGTGATATTCTTGCCATAGAGCTTAACGGAATATTGTTCATCTGACCAACTCAGAGTGAGTGACGCGTCAATTAGTTTACGGGTATCGAATTTGTTAATTGGGTAGTTATTGACGTCTTGGAATGTTGCATCGCGATATTGATAACTTAGCAAGGCGATGAGTTTTAAATCTTCGATAGGGTAGTTAGAATACCGAATTGTACTGGCAAGTGAGTTGTTTGGTGCATTCCTTAGTTCGTTTCCAGAAAGGTCACCAGTAACGGACATAAACTTTTTGTATTCCGTATCGTTATAAGCATAAAAACCAAATAGATCAAGATATTCGTCTATTCTCCACTGGTACTCCAGTTCCACTCCTTGACTGATGGCGTCTGCGGCATTTTCTGTCGTTTGAATAGTTCCTTCTGCCACCTCCACAAACTGCAGAACCTGCAAATCAGAATAGTCCAGGTAAAAAATGGATGCATTTAACCTTAACCTGTTCTGTAACCACTGTGATTTAATGCCTAGTTCGTAGTTAATTGCGTACTCTGGATCAAAAGGGGTCGCTGCACTGTCAGCAGTAGCAGCTTGGCCTTGAAATCCCCCACTTTTAAACCCTCTAGCTACACTAACATAGGACTTTAGTTGATTTGAGTGCTGATGTTCGGTAAGTAATTTCCACGTCAGTGCGCCCCAATCTTTTTGCTCGCTGATTTCGTATTCGAAAGGTGCCTGGATAAGTATAGGAAAGGCTTTTAAACTATCATCGGCAGAATTAGAGAAACGTTTTTTTTCATAGGTATAACGAAGTCCTAGCGTAATAGCCCATTGACGGTTAACTAGGTAGTTTGTCTCACCAAACGCAGCGTAGCTATAAAGTCTATTGCGCTGATTAAATGTATTTGAAATAGAGCGTTCGCCGGTTAAATCCTCAACGCTGCCAGTAGGAGGCCCAAAGTTATAAACGTCGAACCGCTCAACACGGTGGGCATTCTCTCGCAACAAATAAATGCCCCCTAACCAGGACAAGTCTAAGTCATCTAGTGAAATTAAGCGCAGTTCTTGACTGAACTGCTCAGAGGTTTCATCCACGATATCATTAAAATCAAGTGCTGGTGCTTCGACAGGAAGGCCTAATCCGTCTTCAAACCATTGGTAATCACTCTCCCTGTAACCGGTCAATGAAGTCAGGGTCCCCCAGGAATAATCCCAGTTAAGTTCGAAGCGAGCTCCGCCAGCTTTACGCCGTTGAAAGCCCAAAAAGTCTTGTTCAGATTCTCGAACACCTGGACTGTAAAGCTCATCAATACCGCCGCCTGTAGCTTGTCGAGCACTACCGGTACGGTCGATTCTTGCGTAATCAGCTGCGAAGGATATTTCTAGGCTTTCATTGGGCACAGCGTAAATTTGCCCTCGCACACCCCAATCATCTAGCGAATGAGCATTGCCAACGGGCGTGTTCACATAACCTTTGCGCTTGTTAAAGTTAGCGGCAAAATTACTGCTTAAGTTTGGGCTTAATGGCAAATTTAGTTTAGCTTGAACAATCTTATGATCTAAGTTTCCCAGGGTTACTCTTACAGCACTTTCAAAATTCATGTGGGGCTTTTCAGTGATGATATTGATAACGCCACCAGTGGCGTTTTTTCCATAGAGTGTGCCTTGTGGGCCTCTTAAAACCTCTATTCGTTCGAGATTGAAATAGTTAAAGGCCATGGCAGACCCACGAGCCAGATAGATACCGTCCAAGTAAACGGCGACTGAAGGGTCCCCGCCGGCACTATCTTCATTAGACCCAATTCCTCGGATGTAAAGTTGCGGCTGTCCTAGCGAGAAGGAGGAAAAGCCAAAACCGGGGGTAAACGTTTCGATCGCATCTAAATCATAGATACCCAACTCGTCAATTCTAGTAGCATCAAAGTAGGTGATCGCTACCGGTACTTGCTGAAGGCTCTCCTCGCGCCTTTGGGCCGTTACTATAATTTCTTCCAAAACGTTGGAGGTCGTTTCAGCTTCTCGGGGGCTGGAATCTCGAGTTGGCTCTGAAGCCTTCGCTGCACCAATAAAGGTTGCGGCGTAATTCACGCCAAATACCAAAAGGATATATACAAATAACCTACAGCTTCGGTTGTCAGTAAGACTCTTGTACATTATAAGTCCCTGCCCTAATTATTGAATTATTAAGCAAGCCAACTAAATCAATAGAAGCTTTTCTAAATAAAAGCAAGCAAGAACAGGGTAGAAGTTCTAAATTGGAGCGTGTCGAAAACGCGCAGCCAAAGAATTCTCTTATCAGCCTAGATCACAAGTCAGCACTCCTTGTGATCACGCGTAAGGTGATTGCACCACATCAATCCCTCCATTTCATCAACGATGCATTCCCGATAAGTCGAACCTTTCATTTCCCCGTCAACATGAAACTCCTGTAGAGCCTCCGCCACGAGAGACTAATTTGATAGTCTCAAAAGGTTATAAGTCAAGTCCATTTCCTTATTGATTTTGCGAAAACTTTGTCTTCATGAAATGTACGCAGCTTTGAGTTAGACCTATACTATTATTAATTGTTCTCTACAGCGACTTGTTCGCTAAGGCCCAAATGCAGTGAAAACATGTTACTCCGCTGTACTGTTTTGTTGCCTCTTCATATTTACCAAACCTGCGTTAACCCAAAGTGGCTTTATCGAAAGTGAAGTGTTCAACATGTCACTAGAAGAGCTGTTAAACGTGGAGGTTATCACTGCCTCTAAAACGCTTCAGGACCAATGGTCTGCGCCCAGCGTTATAACCGTAATTAGCCAAGAAGAGATACAGCTATTTGGATCAAGGAATCTTGCCAATGTACTTGAGAAAGTTGTCGGTATGCAGCCTTATTTCACCACAATTTATGGGCTCAATAACCTGTCCGTGCGAGGAGATACGACATCTGCCATAGACGCCAGAACGCTGGTCTTAGTTGATGGCAGGCCAATGTTTCGAAATTCAATTACGCATAGCTCAAATGTACTTCCCTATACATTGTACCCCTTAGAGTCACTACAGCGAATTGAAGTAATTCGGGGGCCAGGATCAGTCCTTTACGGCTCTGGCGCCTTTTCTTCTGTTATCAATCTAATCACAAAAAAAGCGCAAGTATCCAACGCTAACGTGTCGCTCGGCGTAGGTTCTTTTGGTGCCGTTGATGGCACACTAGATGCCACCTATTCCGCTAACACCTGGTCCTTTCAATCAACAACACGGTTTCTCGATCAAGATGGTGATGACTCCGATGCAGTAGGTGAGGATGGGCTGCTAACACAGTCAAATTTCTATGAAAAGTCCAATTTCCTGAGCCACAATAGACTAACCTGGCAAGAGCTTGAAGTGACACTCATTCAATCGGAGAGCGAGCGAATGACGTGGTTTCCTTCTATTCAAAAAAGACAGAGTGATGCCCACTGGTTTGAAAACAAGTTGACCAGCATGAATGTAGGCTATAGCTGGCGGATCACTGACACGGTGAGAATAGAAGCCAACACCGCGTATCATCGTGAGTACCTCATCAATTCATTCGACACCCCAGAGAGTGTAGTCGATACCCCCCTTATTGAAAACAAAGCCCTCAGCGAAGATTACAACTTCGAGTTGAATGCATTTGGCAGTCTAAAAGAACTCGGCCTCAACTATGTCATTGGTATTGTTCGGGATCGATCCACAGGGAAAGACACAGCTGATCCAGAGGATCCTTTCAGCGTAACGGTATTCGATCCGAACCATTGGGACTACTGGGTCAATTCCATGTACTTTCAATCGACTTATTCGTTAAATAATGACCTATCCATTACCGCAGGCGCTCAATATAATGAACCTGATTTTTCGTCAGGCGACTTTTCACCGCGATTCGGGTTGGTCGGAAATTACCCCAGTGGCTTTGGGTTTAAATTACTTTACGGTGAAGCATTCAGGGCTCCGGTTGTTGGTGAAAGATTACTAACTGGAGCGAGAATTACAGGCAATCAAGATTTAAATAATGAGCTAATAGCTACAACCGAACTTCAACTGTCACGCCATACCAATAGTAGTGAAGTTTCCATAACTCTCTACAAAAGCCGGCTAACAGAGATCATCAGCACGACACCATTACCCTCCCCCAGCACGCAGGTACAATTTAGCAATCAAGGGAAGCGCACCTTACAGGGGGTCGAGATTGAGGGAAAACTAAGCTTCCTTACCCATTGGTATTTAAGTGGCAATTACTCTTGGCAGCAGAACGAGACTGATGGCGTCGACAATGCAACCTTACAGCCTCGCTGGTTATTGAATATTGGCTTAGGTAAAAGAGGGCCCAATTATCACTTGGGGTTATTTGACTCCATAATTAGTCAATACGGCAAAATCAGTCAAATCAACCCCAGTGTTCTCTCCGTAAACCCTGACAGTGAGCTCTACCATCTTGTAAGCGCCTCTGCTGGTTGGCGCTTTCAGAACAAAGCCTTAAAAGGAAAAAAACTCGAACTCAACCTAACGATTCATAATTTATTAGACGAAGAAATTAATACCCCTGACTTTTCATCGTTTAATCTAAATACAATACCTGGTGGGCCGGGACGCTCTCTTTTAGTTTCGCTAAAAATGGGAATATAAGAAATCCAACGCATTCCCCGAAGATAACGCCCTTCATAATCAAATATCTTTTCGGTAATGCCCCAGAAAAATTTCTTTTCCCTTGGTAGATATCACGACTCTAAATGCGCTTGAAAATATCTAGTACCCATTCAAACAAGTGGTCTGTTTCATCAACGAGTGCATTATCTTCATTTTGAACAAAGTAAAATCCTCTACCGGGAACATCAAACGATTGAGGAAAGACGGTAAACAAATTTCCATTCCTAATTCTAAGATTGGTTATGGGCATCAATGAAATCATCAACCCTAAACCTTGCTCCGCTAAAGCTACAGCAGATAAATAATTATCTAAGTAAATATGTTTGTTTTTTGAAAAATCCTGACCGATAACCTTCCCCAATTCTGCCCAGTCGTCAACATTTGTTCTAGCGTGGATCAATGTGAAATTTTTCAATTCTTCTATATCTTTCAATCCCCCTTGAGGAATTATATCTTTTTTTGCGACAATATTTATTTTTAGTGGGGCAAGTAAGCGGCTCTGTAAGCCGCTCCATACCCCCTCGCCAATCCGTATGGCAACTGAATATTTATCTTGGAATAAATCTATAATGTTCTCCGAAGTTTCGATTCTCAAATCCAGCTCCTTGCTTATACTTTCATAGGAATGCATGGAGGGAATTAATAAGTCGTGCGCGATAAAAGGAACAGTGGATAATCGAATGTGTGGGTCAATCTGTTCACGACGAAACGATTCAAATTCACCTTGATAGTGATCTAAGGTACTTCTAACGACTTGGTAAAACTTGACCCCAACCTCTGTTAACTCCACTTTTCTTGTTGTACGATTAAATAGTTTGGTGCCCAAATATGATTCAAGTAGTTTTATTTGTTGGCTGATTGCAGAAGGTGTAACACATAATTCATCCGCAGCCAATTTAAAGCTAGATAATCGACCAGCAGCCTCGTAAGCAGGCAACATATTCAATAATGGTGGTTTTGAACTCATAATATTGTGAACTTATTCAATCAGAAGTCACTTAAAGACTAGCAGATTATCCTTTTAGTATAAAAAAAAGACCGATCACGTTAAACGTGACCGGTCTATTGAGTCGGCACTCTAGTATTCTAAGGAGTCAGGCTCTTCTTGGTTTAAAGGCGCTCGCCCCCATTCTAAAAAAGTTATTGATTACTGCAATCCAAGCTGAGAAATTGGCATTCGGCTCTTTTCCTTTTCCCATTAGGTGAATTTGCTCTTCCCACCAAGCCAAATCAACCATCATTGCTGTGTCTAATTTTCTAAAACCGGTCGTTGGACGCTTAACGTCAAATGTGCTTTTATCGTCTCGGCCAGCAATATTTGGTAGATCTGGATATAGCATCATAGGCCTTGCTAATCCAACAAAGTCAGTAGCACCAGACTGAATGGCTTCCTTCATTCCTTTTGCCGATCTAAAACCTCCTGTAACAGCCAAAGGCGTATCAATCATTTCTCGAACACCTTCAGCATAATGCAGAAAGTAAGCTTCACGTTTTCGTGTGCTAGCTTTCATTGGTGCTTCACTTGGGTCAATCATTGCCTGACTTTCATAAGTTCCACCGGATATCTCGATAAGATCTACACCAGCTTGTGAGAGACTTTTGGCAACAATCATTGATTCTTCTTCTGTAAATCCGCCGCTGATGAAATCTCCTGAATTCAGTTTAACCGCAACCGGAAATCTAACGCCGACCTGCTTGCGAATAGCTTTGTACACCTCGTGTACAAATCTCATTCTGTTTTCGATGCTCCCACCCCACTTGTCGGTTCTTTGGTTATGTTTTGATGAGTGAAATTGACTGATAAGGTAGCCATGAGCTGCATGGATTTGAACCCCAGTAAAGCCGGATTCTTTTGCCAAACGTGCTGATTGAGCAAATTTATTAACTAGCTCAAAAATTTCTTTTTCTGTTAGGGCTTTTGGCTTCGCAAACGCGCCTTTCATATCCATATCCAAGGGGATTGCAGATGGCGCTACAGGGGATCTTGAAAGTGTAATTGGGCTCTGTTTTCCAGGGTGGTTTAATTGGGCCCATAAGTGAGTACCGTTTTTTGTTCCATTGCGGGCCCAGCGTCTAAAACCTTCTAAATCACTTTTATCATCAAGTACAACATTTTTTGGTTCACCTAATGCGTTACGATCAATCATAATGTTGCCAGTTATCGCAATCCCTACACCACCTTCAGCCCATCGTTCATATGCTTTTGCTAGTGCAGGGCCCGGGTTTCGCCTTTTATCTCCTAGCTGTTCACTGGTAGCTGATTTAATAAAACGATTTTTAATAACTAAACCATTTTTTAGTGCGAAAGGTGAATCTAGCAAGATATCGTTCATAGGGTAGCTCTCATATGTATTGTGCTTGTTCTGTTGTTGTATGAGACTTACTTTAAGACTAGTTATGCATCACGACAAACGAAAATATCTTAACAATTAATTAGCTGTTCTAACTAATAGCCAATATTAATGGGACCAATAGCGAGTTTAGGTTAAGTTTTTTTAATTAACCCGCCCCCCCTAATCATCTTAGCTATTAGTGGCTAATACTTGTATAACCACCTCTACTTTGCATATAGAATCATTTGAGTACACCTAAATAGCGCTATGGTTTTACCAGTTTCTTTGTGGCTAACAACTACGTCCCAAACCTGAGTGGACTTTCCGCAATGAGTCAGTTTTGCGGAACATACAATAGTGCCTGTAGTTGCATGCGGGTAGGTCCCTGAGGAGTCTTCTATTTTTTTCACAAGAGGGATAGCCAGGGTAACTGGAGACAGTGGTTCTTGCAACGTTAGTCCCAAAAGCATCACACTGACCTTGGTAACTACTATTATTTTTTGAAAAACATGCCCCTACAGGACAACTATGCCCTCCAATGCTAAATGCAGAAAAACCAGATATACCAGAGTTATTGGGTACAATTTCTATACCGACTGCAGGAGTAGTTGAGTTTCCACCCAAATCCGACTCTTCTGGAACCTCAGGCGTAGCGCCCAAGAATTTTTCATCACCATATAGTTTGAGTTTTCTCAGGTGTGCTTTGGCTTTTTCAACCGCTAAATGACGGCACTTACCAAATTCAGGCGATTCACAGTGGCAAATGCTTGGATGTAAATAATATTAGCCAACATGATGGAGAAAATATTGTTCAGTATTCTTGTTTCAATACGGACAACCAGCGGTTTACCGCTAAACAAAACAGCGATGGGAGCTTCCTCTTTACTGCTAAACACAGCAATAAAGTGTTAGATATTGAAAGTTACGCCACCTATAATGGAGGAAACCTTTATCAATACTCAGAAACCGGCGCAGACAACCAACGTTTTTATTTGGACAAATCAACACCTAATCAAGGTTCTGAAAACTGGGATAGCATCGTTCAGGTATATCAAATTTATTATGCGCTAATTGAAATAGTTGAAAAGGAAAAAGGCTCCCTTAATGCTAAAGCCCAGGCTACTGTTAGCAGTATTTTGGAAATATATGCTGAACAATTATAACCGCACAAGTCTCTGAACCTGGAGTTGCGCTCAATGGGATTCCTGGATCGCTTACAGTAGTTTGGTTGAGCGACTACTACAACGTTATGTTCTATGCTGAAGCTACATCGCTATCAGACTTGGGTTCAGCAATGACGTCAGCAGGCTCTGTCGGCTTAACGGTTACAGCGACAAAGTCGTTGGCGGACTTTCTTGAGAATTTTTGAGACCAACAAATGAAATTGTGATAAACGAGGTTATGCTGCTTCGCATATTAACTTTTGTTTAGTCCACTCGCATTACACGCCTCTCCGTGAGTTTTCGATTGTTCTTTATTCATACGCACCTCCAGTTTAGTTGAGGCCGTTAGTATGGCTCCTGGAGCGGGGCTATACTAGAATGGTGTGGTGGATCGCTTACCATTGAAATACTCTGTACTTTTCATGGTTTCTCTCTACAACATCAAAACGTCATCAGATAAAGTGGCTTATTATTTCTCCAAGTATCGGAGTTTTCCGTCGACGCCATCCCACTCCTCTGCGTTCTCAAGAGGAGGTTTTTGCTCAGATATATTTGGCCACTTTAATGAAAGCTCCTCATTTATCTCAATATAGTGTTTTTGATCAGCAGGTAATTCGTCATCACTGTAAATCGCCTCCGCTGGACATTCCGGTTCACACAGAGCGCAATCAATACACTCATCTGGGCTGATGACTAAAAAGTTTGGGCCTTCATAGAAACAATCGACCGGACATACTTCTACACAATCAGTGTATTTACATTTAATACAATTATCAGTGACGTAAAATGCCATACCAAATACTCTCTTAATCGTTAAGCCAATTTTTCGATACGTGCGGGTACGTATTTATGCCAAGGTGTTCCTGCAAAAAAATCCCTGTCATCTGATGAGGTCAATTCATTAGGTGAAACCCCTACTCTGTCGACATCTCCATTGTCTTTTATATAGTCAAGACCTATTCCATTTGGTAGAGAAATAAAACCAGGGCGTTGAATGGTCGTTATCTCAACATACGTTTCTGCGTGGCCTTTTTTGGTAGTTATCTTTACGTTGTCTCCCTTCACCAATTCTAATTTTTCGGCATCCTCAGGGTGAATGTATAAACTGGCGATTTTATTTTTTTTGTCCCAGGATGCATCACGGATAATGGTATTGGCTGTTTCTGCACGTCGCTGACCTGCAGTTAAAACAAATGGGAACTCGTTGGGGCACGCAAGCATACCTGTATCCAACTTAGATAAATGGGGAAATAACTCACTTAAATAAAGCTGGATTTTTCCACTATCCTGGCGCATTCGTTTCCAGCTATCTTCGTAGTTCTTGGAATCTGTAAAAATAATGCCTGATGGGCTATTTACGATGGCATTAAATAACTTTTCACCGGCGGCCCACTTCGATCCCCCGAACCCTGCATTAGCCGCATAACGCCTGTTCTTTTGAACAAACTGATGACTTAAAGCCCAGAATGGTGCAGCAGCGGCAGCCTCCCCCCCTTTAAGGGTTTCACCCAGCGAGCGATACAGTAACGAAGGGGCAACCTTTAACAGCTCTGGCTTAATGCCTAATAAACTAATGAAAGCAGCGGCAAATGTTTTGCGCCCGACTCTTGCAGCGGTTTTTAAGTATTTAACGTGATAGTTTTTTACAGCGCCTAATTCTTCAAGAATTCGGGTATGTATTTCTGCTTCAATTAGTGTCCCGGGCAACGGTGCCACGATAGGTTGGCGTAACTGGAAGAAGTTCTTTGGAAATTCTTGTTGAAAGAATACACATTCATACTTCTCAAAGGTGCTAGAAGCCGGTAACACATAACTTGCTTCTCGAGCCGTTTCCGTCATAGCAACATCAATAACCACTGAGAACTCCAGCGCTTGGATAGCCTCTCTTTGGCGAGCACTCTCGGCATACGAGTGCACTGGATTCGAACTTTCAATGATAGCGGCTCTAAATCGGTCAGGGTGATCCGTTAGGATTTCATCAGGGATGGTATTGCATGGAATCAACCCCACTATTACTCTAGACCCTAATACTGGGCTCTTTTTCTCAATTTTTATATTGGATTTACCTTTGGAGGTAGCAGTACCTTTGCTAGCATCGGTTAAAGACACAAAAGGGATTGCAATATTATGCGCGCCTTTCTTAGCGAAATTCCCCGTAGTAACCCACAATATTCTCTGTAAGTAGCTCACTAAAGTAGAATTTATATTTTGCTGAATACCCAGATCTTCAAAAACTGACACAGAATGTGCTCTTGCAATGCAGCGAGCAGTGTCCCTAATCAAAACCTCATCAACTTCACAAATGTTCGCGAATTCAGCAATATCTATGGCTTCAAAATGCCCACTTATCTTTTCGAAACCAGTGGTTTTCTGATCAATAAAATGGGTATCAACAAGGTTTTCTTGAATTAGCACTGCGATCAGCGCACTTATACACCAAGCGTCTGTGCCTGGTCGAAGTTGTAAGTGGTATTCAGCCATTTTTGCCGTATCGGTCAGACACGGGTCAAGTACTATCATTGAGCGCTTAGGGTCTTTATGAATTGCCTGTAGGACCTTACGTGTTTGTGGGAATCCGTGAGCCTGCCATGGGTTTTTTCCGATAAAAACGGAAACTTCTGCATGCTCAAAATCACCATGAGGACCTCCCCCAAACATTTTCCCATTAACCCAAAACTCTCCTGTTTTTTCTTGAGCTAGTGCATTCGTCTTATACTTAACACCTAAGGTTTTTAGGATGCCGTCACTATATGCCCCCCCCAAATGATTACCTTGACCCCCTCCTCCTATAAATAGGATTTTGTCTCCACCATATTGTTGCTTTACATTGTTTAAACCCGCTGCGACTTCACGAATAGCAGTATCCCAATCTACGGGCTCGTAGCTTCCATCGTCTTTTCGACGCATGGGAGTATTCAGTCGATCTGCTCCCATTTGATAATGGTTCAGTCGCCCTGCTTTATTGCACAGATAACCTTCTGAGGATGGGTTATCCTTGTCCCCTTTTATCTTCAGTAGCTCTCGTCCACCCGCCCCCCCGGTCTTAATTTCCAACCCACAGTTAATACTACAAAGCGTACAAGATGACTTTTTAAATGCATTATTTGCCGTTGACTCAACCATTGCGCTCTCTCAGAGGTTTGTGATGAACCCTTCACTGCCAGTAACGGGTTCCAATATAGAACTTGCATATCAATACTAAGGTTCTATAATGGAACCTGTCAAGACTAATTTCTCCTGCATTCTCTATCGAGTTGTAAATTGCTGTATGAAATTATCACTATTTAGCCCTAGGAAACTCTATGCGCTGGCAAGACATTGATTCGCAAACATGCTCCGTCGCGCGCTCTACTGCGCTCTTTGGTGACCGTTGGACCTTATTAATATTACGCGACATTTTTATGCGGATACGGAGGTTTTCTGACCTTCAGCGCTCTTTGGGCATCACAAAACACCGTCTATCTGACCGTTTAATTCGATTGGTAGACGCTGGTATTCTATATAAAGACCTCTATGACGAGTCGCAAAAACGCTATGAATACAAGCTCACGGAAAAAGGATTGGATCTTCACCCCATATTGATAGCCATTACGCAATGGGGTGATAAATGGGAATCCGATGAGGATGGTACGCCTATTGAGTATATTCATAAGAGCTGCGGGCAAAAAACAAAACCCAAAATGACCTGCCAATGCTGCGGTGAAGAAGTACATGCTCGCAATATATCCGCAATCCCCGGGCCTGGTCTGATGACAAAAATCCAACGGGGTGAGGAGACCGGTCTAGACCTTATGTTGTATATGAAGAATTTTGCTCAAAAGAGTTAAATTTTCAGAAGATAGTAGACAATCGTCACACGGTCGAGTCTTTAAGAAAGATCTAAATGAAACGAACACCGTTTCCTTTGAACAAAAGACGATCGACACTGAAGAAAATATGCGCCAGATTACAGGAGTATCTTACTCCTTCAACGCGAAGTTTTTTGCATCATTTGTTTGTGCATAGTGTTGAAGAGGCTTGTTCATAATATCAACTAATTAAAATTATAACGAAGCGCAAGATGTAGTGAACGACCTTCGGCTGGGATTAATGAATTGAAGAACCCCCCTGCTCGCTGCTCAAGGTTATCACCTGAGTCTGCACTATCCTTACCAGGATAATAATAGCCTCTATCAAATACATTATTTACAGCCAATGTAAAATTAACGTTTCGATTTGCATTCCAGCGTAATGATGTATCAAAAAGTGTAACACTTGATATTGAAATATTTTGTTGGCTTAACGTATTGCGTGAAAACAATTCACGTTTACCAATAAAACGAAGGCGAATATTAAACATCCAATTAGAATTTAGGGTCACGTCTCCACCGAGATTTAGCTTATGCTTAGCGATATCCCCTAATTTTGTATCCTGCTTTACCCATTGACTAGCGTTATGATCATAACTGACTTGATCCGTGCCATCGGTATAGGTGTAATAAAGATAACCTTTAAGTGGTTTACCCAGAACATCGTCATATTCGAATCGCCCTCGATACTCAAAACCATGAATTCGCTTGCTACCAATATTACGTGCAAGCTCATCAACCACGATGACATTGTCATAATACGAAACAAATAATGACATATCGTGAATAAAATGGTTTGACTGATTAATCCAGATCAACTCAACGTTTTTCGCCTTTTCTGGCTCCAAATCTGGGTTAGCTTTTCTGCCACTAAACCCTCCCCAGATTAATTTAGCAGGAGGTTCTTGAAAAGCTTCTCCGTAAATCAGTTTAATTGTATTAATTTCATTAGCTTGGTAAATTCCAGCCAAACGAGGGCTAAGTACATTACCCCACAGGCTCGTATCATCATAACGCACACCAAAATTTAAGCGGTAGACTGATTCATTGAAAATAGTCTGTAGGTACAAACCTCTACTATTCACATCAGTAAGATTGGCAGAGGGCATATCGTGCAGAGGTTGTGATGAAGCTGTGTAGTGGGCATCTGTACTATGACCAATACCAGCCCCTAAGCCGTGAGGCCCATCATCACCCTCTACTGCACTTGAACAGAAACCACCAGACCAATAAGAACAAGTATCGTAGTTTCGTGATAATTTTTTACGTTCAACTTGATAACCTGTTTGAAGTTGCCATTGGGGGGTAAGTTTTATATCGAAGTCCTGATGAAAAGACCATGCCGTATTTTCCAAACGCCAAGAAGAAAAGCTAATATAAGAATAATTAGGGTTATCAGCATCAGGAAATGCTTCGATAAATTCACCATTTAGCCCTGAGCTTCGCCACAATAAGCGACTATTAATCAAGGTATTAGTGCTGGCTTGCATCGTATTTGTTAAATACAACTGCTTGGAGTTAGATGCCCATGCAGCATTGGGGTTAGAATGATCAAACGAATATACTAAACCATAATTTGCTGTATTTAGGTTATCCCAATAAGTAAGTCCCAGCTTCCAGTTATAAAGCTGGGCATCCACAAGCAACGAAATGGTTTCTTTAGGTGAATGAAATTCATCAAGAGCTTCATTGTTGTTTTTTTGCTGCAGCATTGGCCCCCAAATGTCACTATTTTGTAACCAGCTCTCATCTGTATAACCAAATTCCTTAGGATAGTCAGATAAACTTGGCCCATTGCTTTCGAGCCAACGACCGTTTAAGTTGTAGCTAAGAGCTCCATGTTTTCCACCCCCCCCAAGCTCCAATACTTTGGTATTATAACTACCATAATCAATTTGAGCGTGCAGACTATCACCATCCGAGTTATTGTTTTTCGCATCTTTGGTGATAATATTCACCACGCCTAAAAATGCATTGGCTCCATGCACTGCGCTTACTGGCCCGTATAATATTTCAACTCTCTCGATGCGAGATATTGGTAATTGGCCGAGAAAACTGCCCCCTTGGTTCCATAAAAGCCCTGCTTCAACATCGTTAATTAGAAATAATGTACGCTGATTATTAGAATTACGAAATCCGCGTTGATAAAAGAAGGTTTGAGGATATTGCAGAGTCACATCAAAACCAGGTAAATCATTAAAGATTTCGCCAAATCGCTGATAGCCTCGTTCAGCAATTTCAGAAGCAGTAACAATTACCATTGCTCCGGGAGCATTTTTTAGAGATTCATCAATGTCCGATGCAGTAGTAACTTTAATCTTTAATAACTCATCCAAAGGTATGTTGAATAAGTCTTCTATACTGTATTCGTCTCTTTCATTGGCATGAAGCCCATATGAAAACAACAATAATATGGTGCACAGTAGAAAATGTGATCGCGTTACTCGCAAGTACATAAACAACACCTATGGCAATTATTCTGTAGTGCTTCCCTATTTAAACATAGATGTGTTCAAGTATAAAAGCAGTAAATATAAGGAACGTTGTTCTTATAAGATAGCCGCAGTCATTTCTTTACTTTTCAATCAGTTAAATTTGGTAAATAGGTGTTTATTACCTTTTTGTAATTGAACACTACTATCTAATTTTCAATACTTTCACTTTCTGGCATCTACGCATTCTTTGCTATCTATGATTCATAATACGCCCCCTTTTTTTTGAATAGGAAGCGCTCTATTATTGTTTGGTTGGCAGTATTAAACATTTTCGAACGATTTTCAGCTAAACGATAAACCATGACCAGCCCCTTATGATATGAACTAAATTAATTTCTTGTTGGTGAACTACTAAAAATCTAGTTGCAATAATTCTCTTTTCACATATATTTAAGCGCACACCGTTCGCTTATTGCGAAACAAATGGGAGAAATCGAATGTTACATCTTAAGGATCTGCTACTGTCTTGGCGAAACCAGGTTATGGAATCCCCTACCTTCGTTCGTTTTACGAAAAGAATGATTGCTGTATCGTCCCCCCTAATAGAAGGGAAGCAAACGGATAGTGGGTATATAACCTCACCAATATACCGAGCTCTACATCCTGGTGCATCTGGCAATAAAATTAACGGATTAGGTGAAGATAAAAAGCGAAGACCTTTCCGCATACTGTGGACCGCAGATGATGAAACCCCCTTTGGTAAGCTCCAGAGGTTATTCTTAATCACTAGTGGAATGAAAGGTACGGTTAAATTCACTGATCATCTGCACACCCATGGGCTGGCACAGAGAGAAAAGAAACAATACACCCAGCCCCCGCTCTCCCCCCCCAAGATGTTAACCAAAACAGAACTCTCATCTGCAGTAAAAAAGGTAGCTAAGGAAGCTGGCGGCGATATTGTAGGTATTACTGAAATGAAAGAAGATTGGATCTTTGATAACACAGAGTTACCTTCGTGGGCTTACGATACCAAAGGGAACCTTGATGCTCGCTTAATCGTAATCGGTGTTGAAATGGATTATGAGCACTTTGGGGTTGCTCCAGAGCTACCCGCAGCGACTGAAGCTATGAAACAATACAACCGGGGCACTGAATCTGCGCTGTCCGCTGGTGATTTCCTGTTGCAAAACGGTTACCATGGCTGGGGGCACGCCGGCCCCAGAGCGGGTCGTTTTTTATTGATACCAGCTGCTGCACAGGCGGGTTTAGGAAACCTAGGAAAGCACGGCTCGCTTATTTCGAAAGAATACGGCTCTTCCCTTCGATTGGGAGCGGTGTTAACCAATGCAGATCTTGTTCTTGATGGAAAAATAGACTTTGGCTCAGAAGATTTCTGTGTAAATTGCCAGATCTGTGTACGAGAGTGCCCTGTTGATGCGCTTTCAAGTGAAAAACAAATGGTGCGTGGTGTTGAAAAATATTACGTGAATTTTGATAAATGTTTGCCGTATTTCTTAGACAATAACGGTTGCGGGATTTGTGCTTCAAAATGCCCATACAGTCGGCCCGAAGTGCGCCCCAAATTATTAAACAAACATGAAAAAAAGCTTAATAAACTCCAGAATAAGAATGCAAAGGCAGCCCAACCAATAAAATTGGACTAATGACAAAAAAATCAGTAGCAGCTAGAAAAAAAGTCTCTGGCATTCGTGCAAGAAAACCGGAAGAAAAACAAATTGTTCGCGAGCAGCTCTTACGCAATGCTATCGAACTTTATCGTAGTACAGGTTATCAGAATTTCAGCATGCGCAAGCTTGCTGCGTGTGCTGAATTTTCGCCCTCTTCCCTTTACCGATATTTTAAAGACAAAGAGAATGTTTTTGCGAGTCTCGTTGATATGGGCTTTTGTTTAATGGAAGAAAGGCTTTCCGAAGTAGACGGAAAAGACTTGCGTGAATACTTGAAGGCTTTTGCACATGCTTACCTTAACTTTGCCTTAACTGAACCTGAATTATATAAACTTATGACCACAGACCACCCGCCAAAATCAGTAATTCTCGATGATTCCAGCACCAACCGACGCTGGCGAGTATTTGCTTCTCTGGGTGAAAAGGCCGAGTCTTATGGATTACCCGTGTTAAAAAGCACGATAGAAAATAGTGCAGCCACGGACTCACTATGGGCATTTGGACACGGCTTGGCTTCATTGGTTATATCACTACCCTATTTCGATGAAACCAGAATGCAAAACACGCTAAACTTTGTCTTTCAACAAATCGACCCATTTGTTGAGCAACTTATCAATTCACTTCCTTCAAGGTAGCCAATAGCAGCTAGAGTGCCCTAGCTGTTTCGATGTTGACATTCCTTTTAACCACCAGTGCTATTCATAAACCTTACGATTTCTACTTTATCGTGATCAAAGTAGTGTTGCTTTGGCTTTCCCCCATAGAAAATATTATCTGATCTTTAAGTGACCCAGAGGATAATGTTTTCGACCTGATAATACTCTTCAAATCTAGGGCGTTTTCGTTCCCTAAACACAGTTGTTCTTTCTATTATTTGAATAATACGCACGAAGTTCAGGTGCACAGATTAAAAGCAACATGCTTTAAAGCCTTTCTCAGAAGTCAATTAAGCCAATCAAATGCAAGCCTATTTTTTATACATTGCCCGAAACAATAATAAAGGAAACACATGTTAACCTTCATTCGATTTTTCCGAATCCAATTGCCAAGCATTTTCATCTTTTCCTTACCACCAGTTATATCAAACACCGCCTCTCAGTTTTTTGGCCCCTTAGGTCGTCCACGCCACCCTGTTTCTGGAGAAACACCTGCACTACCCTATCCATCAGATATCTATACCACCCCTGACAGTAGTAGTGCTACGGGATTAAGATTGCATTTTCCAGTGGGCATGATCCCTGCAAAGTTACTTAAAGATATACCTTCCTCATTAACTCCACAGACTGTTTTTAACGGTTCTGACGGGTTTTCCGCCGCTACGAGCGTATTATTCGAGTTACCTCACACTCCAGACCTATCGACATTGCCCAAGTGTGGAGGGACCAGTGTTGTGGCATTCAATTTGGATACTGGGGAAGAAGTGCCTATTAGGGTAATAATAAATGAATATGCTAGATCGAGACGTGTATCAGGGAAATCGCAAATAGTAGAAATCTATCCGCGAGCTCGCTGGAGGTTCAAGGAGCGCTATGTTGTAGCACTAACAAAGCAGCTTAAAACAGCTCAGAAATCGAATTACACACCTACAAAAGGTTTTCTCGAAGCGATAAGTAATGACGGTTCCCGTCTAGCCAACTATTTCGAGCCAACACTAAAATTTTTGGAGTACGCTGGTATCGATCGAAAGAATTTGATTTCCGCTACGTTTTTTACGATTCGTAGTGAGCAGGAAGTCACTGAACCAATGAAAGCGCTTGGAAAGTTTGTTTACGAAAAAGATCACCCTGTTAGAAAGGTAAGAATAAAATTTCCTAGCATAGGTAGGATTGGCGAAAAAGTGCATGGAGAGGTTCTCGTACACGATTTTCGCAACGAAGATGGTGGGATCGATTTTGATGCATCAAAAGTAAAAGAAAATTGGATACGATTTAGGCTTACCCTACCTCGGGTTTCTCATAGTGATAAGGTACCAATAGCGATCTATGGTCATGGATTGACTGCATCTAAGAAAACAGATTTTCTCGTTTCTATTGTAAATGCGACGATGGGTATTGCCACAATTTCCATAAACCACCCAAATCATGGGTCGCGTATTCATCAAGACGGAGGCCATGTTTTAACTCGACTTAATTCAAAACACGTCCCACTTCAATTAGGAATGATGGCTCAGTCTCCTCTTGATTTCATGTCCCTTTTTAAGGCTGTAAAATCCAGTATAGCTGCAATACAAACCCCAAAACATAATAAACACAGACATTGGTTTTCCAGCAATGGGTCCAACAAAAAATATTTACCTGAGATCGATACTGAGAATATTTTCTATCAAGGAACCTCTCTTGGCGGGGTTCTAGGATCGACATTTGTGTCGTTGGCCCCAGGTTTGAGAGGAGCATTCCTTCATGTATCAGGGGTAGGCATCACAAACATTTTATCCAACTCAACCCTTTGGAGCGGTATGTTTAGTCGATTGATCCCTAAGGATGCTACCGGTGCAGAGGCCATGATCCTAAAATCCGCAATACAGCATGAATTGGACTATTGCGATGCGATTAATTTTGCACACTACTTTAGAAACCCTCCTGAATTTTCAACAGCTAAGCCAGTCGCAATTGCAGCAGGACTGAATGATGGCATTGTACCCAACCTTAGCACCGTTGCTATGGCTGAAATTGCACAGATTCCAATCGTTGGAAAGGCTCTATTTCCAATACCCGGCGTGGACAAGCTAACACAATACGATAAGGGCTATGGCGTAACTCAGGTAGCCTCTCCCTTCAACGCCATTCATATACTACGTGGCATAATGGCTCATATTAGCTTCATCCAACCAGAAGTATACCGACGCATGAAAACCTGGACCCACGAAGTAATACTTGATCAAGGTAAATAATTGAGTATAACTTTCTAGTCACTACCTGCCTGAAGGCTATTATTAAAGATGGGTATGCATAGGCTTACCCTTAAGCCTTCTGGCAAGGTGTTTTCAGCGTAGATTTCACCACCGTGAATTTTGGTCGACCTGTAAGCAATCGCTAAGCCTATCCCCCCTCCTCCACTAGAGCTATTGCGAGATCCATCCACCCGATAAAAAGGGTTAAAAATACGTTCTAACTCTAATTCTGGCACTCCTCGCCCTTGATCTTCTACCGTTAAGAAGAATGCTTCTTTATTAGACTTTGAATGAGCTCCTAATTTTAATTCAATAAATATTGTTTTCCCGGAAGGAGTATAGTTAATGGCATTGCGAACAATATTTTCAATAGCACTGTGGATAAGATTATTGTTTACTTTGGTTATTAGGCTATCAATAGTTGTTCTAAAAACGACATTTTTCTTTTGAATAGAACCTTCATATTTCGCATCTTCAAAAATCGTACGAACTAGATCCACAATATCAGTTGTTTCAAAGGTTATCTGATTGTGTGAGTTCAATGTAGAATATGTGAGAATTTGGCCAATTAGATCCGAAAGCGCCTCACTTTCTTTTTCAATCCTATCTAATTCATTACTAGTAATACCATCCGCTTTTTGCCGGGCTAAGGATACACTCGCTTGCAATCTAGCTAATGGCGATCGAAGTTCATGAGAAACGTCCGCCACCAATCGCTCTTGATTTCCAATTAACAGGTCCACCTTATCAGCCATTAAATCAAAATCTCTTGCTAACTCTGCCAATCCATCTTTACGGCTTTGAAAATCATCACTTATTCTTACGTTTAGATTTCCTCTGGCAATTTGCCTGCCCGCATGCTGAAGTTTTGATACGGGTTGCATAATAAAACGTGCTAACAAATAGGATAATATTCCACTCAAGAAAATGCCTGACAAAACAAGCACAAAACGTCCGCCAGGCCTTAATAGCAGCTCACCAAGAACCAAAATATTTAATCTTCCCAAAATAAGATAACGCTCCCCATCAGCTGATTGAATATAACGATAGTTTATACGCGGGTCGAAAGATGAAATTCTTTCTTCTGGATCTGCCTTACCCAATCTATGTAATAGTATCCGAGTAAATAGAGGAAGTTTTCGATTTCTAATTTCTTCATTGTTTGAGTCAATGATAAATACCTCGTAAAAACCCTGAAACTCCGGAGCGTTCTGAAATATTTCTTCTAATGACTCCTTGTCTAGCGTCAAATTTATACTTTTAAGTTCATTTGCAGTGATGTCAAGAAGCCTATCCCGGTATTGCTCTCTAGAAATTTCAGATGAGGTCGTTACCGATAAGATTACAATCGTAAACAACGCCGATAACACTATGACGATCCAATAGCCTATAAAGAGGCGCCAAAAAAATCCCTGCATATTCGACCTTTAACTTTGTTGCTCATTAACGTAAAAGTAGCCTTTCCCCCTTGCAGTTTTTATTCGTTGCATGCCATTTTTTTTAGGGCCAAGTTTTTTACGAATATTACCAATATGCACATCCAAGCTTCTATCCATGGGATTCACACTACGACCTAGAACTTTCTTCGAGAGAAGCTCCTTCTCCACTACCTGCCCAGCCTTCTCTACTAAAATTTTTAGCAATAAGAACTCTGTCGATGTAAAAGAGTTAAGTTCATCATTCAACCAAACATTTTGTGCGCCAAGATCAAGTTTAATATCCTCAAAAACAAGCGTATTTGGGGTTGGTACGCCATTAAATTCGTTGTTAGAAACTCTCCGTAGGATGGCTTTTATGCGGGCAGTAAGCTCACGCAGGTTACACGGTTTCGATAGATAGTCGTCTGCACCAAGCTCAAGTCCTAGAATACGATCAAGGTCGTCTCCCTTAGCGGTTAGCATAAGCACAGGGGTGCCTCCTATTTTCCTCAATACTTTAAGCGTATCAAAACCATTCTTGTTAGGCATCATGACATCTAGAATGATTATATCTACGGGTTGCTTATGATAGGTTTTAATAGCTTCATCGCCATCATAGGCAGAATGTACGGTAAAACCCTCATTTTCAAGATATTCTCTTACCAAGTCGTTGAATACAATATCATCGTCAACTAAGAGAATTTGATTACCCATGAAGCCGTTCCACATTACAGTTAGGTAGAACTAACAGCATAGCATTCCATACGCTATTAGTAGCTAGTAACACTTTAACAAATTAAACGTAAGCAAAGGGGCTTGGAGTGTAAAGAAGTGCAAAGAAGCGTTAGTTAATTAAAGTGTCCGTAGATATTATTCCTGCGCAACGATAGATTCCCAAATTAGTGGCTCACTACGAAGTCACATTAACTATCTAATTAATTGGGAATGCGAAATGAATAATCTAATAATAACTACCCCGCTTTCTAATGCGTACAGATCAAAAAACCGATTACTACGCTCACTAATAATATCTGTAATGTCGACAATCCCTGCCATTGGGAGCGCAAGCCCTTTCGATATTAACAACCGTGTAGAGCACTATAAAACCGGCAGTACGCATTTGGGTGACAACCTAGCAAAAAAGTATAACGTTACTCCTCTAACCGCCTGGTCACCTAAAGGCGTAAGGTTAGCCTCAGACGTTGAGCAAAACCACCCTGTCCTACCAGAGGGAGACCATTTCATAACAATTCACGGGGGGGTTCGTTCGACCGATGAAGTCAATATCGTATTCGCCCCCGTTTTTGAGCAGACTTGGAATGCAGAATCTAATGCAATGGTTACAGAGAGCCCTGTATTTGGAGCGGACGGTAGTTCATATTTTATCCCTGCATCTCCAACTGACAACGGCCAGAATATGTTAATTAAGCTAGCACCGAACGGAGAACGCCATTTTGCAGTGACCCGTGATCTAGTGGGCGATGAGGTTATTACTTACCCCTCTGGAGAGACAAGGATATTCAAAGCAACTTATGGCCAAGGGGCTTCACCTATCGTATTGAATAACCCAGAAATAGGAAAGGAAGCCGTTTATGGCGCAACGTACTTTAAAGCTTATGCTGCAGATGAGGATGGAAATATCTTGTGGACGGTATCAATAAATCCAGAGTCCATACTGCAAGCACTAGCATACGATTCGGATGAACCTCTACGAGAAACACTTGCAAAGCCCCATCGCATCTTTGGTATCACTTATCATCCTGCAGTAGATGCGATCCTAATTGCTGATATCAGCGGCGACGTGACGGCCTTAGATAGAAAAACAGGTAAACGCTTAGGGGGCATATTAATGCCAGGGTCACCTGCTGCTGGCGGAGACAACGTGAAAGGCTCGCCCGACAGTGGATTTTCAGCTGATCAGGCTAAGAAAATCCAAGATACTATTACCTCAGTAATAACTGATTTGTTTGCACAAGACGGTATCGAATTAGATGCCTCCGAGGGTACTCAGGCTGCATTCAAAGCGGTGTTGGGGGGTGGAGCAGTTATAGGCAATCAAATTAGCGTTGATCCAAATACAAATTCCTTGTGGGTTGCTTCTACAGATACGGACCAAGCCGATGGTACGATCGATGGGGTTTCAGAGTTAGGCGCTCTTTATCGAATAGACTTGACACGCAGCGTTAATGAAGGCGTTGACGCTGTCAGCTTCAACTTTGCTTGCTCTGAATCGTTCGGCGGTGGAACCACATCAACACCAGCGGTAAGTGCCGATGGTCTACGTGTTTACACGACAGATAATTTTGGATCTGCTATAGCTATAGATAGAGATTGTAATCGTTCATGGACCCTCGACGTTGGCGAAGCTGCAGTGGCGTCCCTAGCAGTTTCTTCAGAAGTCGGCGCTGAAATTTATTACCCAACACTAACCACTATTTACAAGATACAGGAAAATACTGCCCGTACATCTGCAACGATTGAATGGTCAGCAGACCTAAATTCTAGTTTTATTGGTGGGAGATTGCTGAACGTTGCCAACATCATTCTACCCGCTCTAAAGAACGCATTAGAAAAAATTAGCGGAATAGTAATACCGGATAGAGCAATATCATTAGGCGCGCAAAATCTGGATTTGGCTAGCATAGGCCAAAACGGCATTATGATTCATTCTGGCTATGGGCTTTCAATCAATTTAAACGGTACTAGTATCTTGTTGCCGATTGCCTTGAATAACGGATTATATGATCGAAAATCGGGTAAGTTTATCAATGGTACCAATGTGCTTGAAGAAAATATTGGCGCGATGTACACCGCTCCGGATGGTACCATCATCATGGGGAGTTCCCCAGCGAGAAGAGCGCTAGTGAGATTTCTAGCAAAGTCACCGGACTTTTTTCTACCCGAACTCCCTGGACCGCTTGAACAATCTGTCGATAACGTTATCGACTTCCTGGTTAAGCCTCTTTCAGGTGGCGTGACTAAGTACGGATATAGCCAGGGTTACGAATTTATTGCCCGTGATGCTAGTTGTCAGGCTGCAAAACGCATAAAAAACACTATCCACTACGCCCCTCATACTGTGGAATCCTCTGGGATTAAAGCTGATATAAGTGATACTCAACGGCTAATCCTTCAGAGCCAAAGAGCCCTTAAGAGCGCGGCCAAAGCAAACGAGCTAAATGATAACACGGTTAAAAATAGCACTAAACTGTTAGATCAAGCACACCAAGCGTTAGACGATAATAACTTACACGAGGCAAAGCTACGATTAACACAGGCCTGCACAGACATAATGGGCGGCTAACCACTCCACCGCTATGGTCTATAAATAATAACGTGCCAGCAGGTGAAGTCTTTGGTTAACCCCCAAATAACGATAGTAGCAATATATAATATTGTTACTATCGTAGTAGGAATAAATTGGCTCTTTTAATGCGCTATACTGTTAGAAATAAACCATAAAGTGCCTAGTTAAAAAATGATACGTCATCGCAACTTTCTGATTTTTAACCTATTTATGTTGCTTACCTGGAAATCTGAATCCTATGCAAATCAGGAAATAACCGTGGTGGTCGAACATTGGCCACCATGGGAGATTGCTAAAGATGAAAAAAAGGGAATGGTTACAGAAGGGGTCGCAATTGATCTTTTAAAAGAGATGTTGGATAGGCTGGGGTTAGTTTCAACGTTACAAACAGTCCCCTGGAAGCGGGCTCTTACAAATATGAGGCGCGGTAAAGCTGATCTCATACCGATGATATCCAAAAACAAGAAGCGTGAAAAGTATATGCTTTTCACTGATATCATCTATAAAGATACTATATTGCTGACCTATTCGAATATGCGTTTTCCTGCTTTTGAATGGCATCATTGGAAGGATCTTTCGGGGTACAGTTTTCAAGTTGTGAATGGATACAACTACGGACATTCTTGGGATGAAGCTATAATCAAATACAACTTTAAGGTGACAACGTCGATCAGTGATATACAAAGTGTCCGAATGCTATTGGGCGGAAGGATTGATTTTATTCCTGTGTTTAATTCAACTAGGGCATTACTAAAAGAAATGCCTGGGTTTGATTCTCTTAAATTCGCTAAAAAACCAATTTATGAAACAGAACTCTACTTTGGAATTTCAAAAAAATCACCTTTAGCTTCGAGACTCACAGAAATAAATGGTGTTCTAAAATCGATGAAGATTGATGGGACTTTTAATAGGATCCTTGGTTCGTTGGCTGTTACTCGGCCAAATTAATGAAATAATTCGACCCCAACACCTGCACAATCTAAAGCAGCTAAAACTAGTCTTATTCACCCAGAACGAGCCCACTTCACGAACCCCCAAGATGCAATCCCGGATATTGGTCTCACGAAGGGTCTTATATATTTGAGAGAATCAAAAAGGTCGTCTCGAAGTACTCTAAAGGAATTATGTTGAAATTCTAGAATGCGCTGTGATTCGGACGTATCCATCCAATCACTATAAAACGGATTATTTCCAAAATCTTTTTCTTTTAACGAAAACCCCGCGGCTCCAAGAAGCGTATTAACCATATCCATTTGCGTTATTTGACAAGATTTTCCGCCGCCAATTAAATGTAATTTATTATGGGCTTCTTTTCTTTCAATTGCGTTTGCAGCTGCAGTTGCCACATCGGCTGGATGAATATACTCGATACGACTATTGGCTTCGGTATCCAACATCATTCGAATCGAATGTTTTTCAATGTGGCGGTTGCGGGTATCAAAGCAGGCACCAATACGCAGAATAACCCAGGGATTATTTTGAGATCTAACCATTTTCTCGCATTCTATTTTATGTCGCGAGTAGTTATCGGTTGCCACTAAAGGGCAGCTCACAGTCCTCGGTGGCGGAGACTTTTGGTTGTGGCCCCACACTGCAAAGGAAGACGTAAATACGACAACAGGATTGGCATCACTCTCATTGATAAGCTCTAAGAGATTTCGGGTTCCGCCAATATTTATTCTTTCGGCTATGTCGGGATGAGTTTCTGTCATTGGAGGAATCAGGGCAGCAAAATGTAATATCGCATCTTTGTTTTCTATGTGAGGTCTGATGCTCTCTTTATCACAGATATCTCCCCAAGCTGTTTCAATATCATGTTTATATCGCTGTTGAACTTCTTTATTCGCAGCATTCTCTAAATCAAACGCTGTAATTTCATGTCCCCGAGATAATAGCTTGCCTAGAAGCATTGACCCAATATTTCCAAATGCGCCGGTCACAAGAATTTTCATTGCAGTAAGCCTTATGTTGACTGGTTCATAGAATAGCCTCCAATTTGCATAGGGTTTCCTATCGATAATTTCATTGGCAAATTGTTTGTTGACTACATGTTTTAACAAGCCTATTCTAGATGCAACATTTAATCAATTATGTCGTAGCAACATAATAACAAATATGTTGCCGGTTCATTTCTTAGTTTGAAGGTGAGTGGTCGTGCAGGCGGAAAAAATAAATCCAATAAATGAAAATCAATGTCCATTTGATGAAGGGGCTTCTACTCGAGTTAAGGTTGGGGCAGGAAATGGAATACGCCCACCATTGATTAAGTCCACGCCGATTATTGGACCCATTAAACAATTTACCGGTGATGTACTCCCCTTTCTTGCTGAAACTCGTAAAACTTACGGCGATGTATTTCGTATCCGCATGTTAGGGTTTGAAATGACCTGTATTTGTGGCCCCATTGCAATAGCATTGATGGAAAATGACGATATCTTGTGCACCACTAAGTCCATGAAAGTGTTACAAAAAGCCGTAAAAAGTCGCTTGCCGATGACGTTTGATGGCCCTCAACACAAGGTATATCGAAAGGCGCATAGTAATTTTCTAAACAGAAAGTTAGAACGTGCTAAGCGTGATGAAATTATCGGGTGTTTAAGCCAACAAACAGGTCAATGGCGACCAGGCGATACTTTTGATGCGTTGAAAGAGGCTCAATCTCAAACAGTCCAGGTGCTATCGCAACTGCTTAACCGTGAGCCTTTTCCATTTAGTAGAGAAGATCTATCTAGGGTAATACACACCTTATTTTTTGCCACTTACGGGCATGTGCCTATGTGGCTTGCGCTCAATAATCCGGCCTACAAGTCCGCGCAAAAGCGCATGAATGAGCACTTCTTAAAGCTGGTTGCCAGGGTACGCGCTGACCCTGAACTAGCTGCTGAAACCATGGTGGGACAGTATTTAAGTTGCCCTTCGCCAGAAGGTACGGACCGTTGGGAAGACGATGATTTAAAGATTGTACCTTTGATGGCGTATCTGGCGGGCTATGATACGGTGGCTTCAGCCGCGGCATTCTTTTTATATCGATTGTTAAGTCACCCAGAGCATTTGCAAAAAGTAAGGGATGAATATCGAAAGCTTTCACAAGAATCCGACGGTAATATTGATCCAATGGATCAAAAGTTTTTACGCGCTGCGTTTCAAGAAACTGTGCGTATTACCCCCCCAGGAGCACTAGTAATTCGATATGCGACACAAGACTTTCAATTTTCAGGTTACACAATTCGTAAGGGCGATGAGGTATTAATTCAAATTTCTGGTGATCATTTAAGTGAAGAACTCTTTCCTAACCCTACCAGGTTTGATCCATCCCGTTTTCTTGGTAAAGGCACATCCAACCTAAAGCGTCATGTATTAGCCTTTGGTAGTGGAGCTCATCGCTGTACGGGGGCGATGATAGGGCCGCTAATTACCCAGGAAATGGTGTCTTACTGGGTAAACCACTATGATTTTGAACTTGTGCCAAAAGGTGCAAAACCCAGGGTTGTTGCACGACCTTTCACACAACCAATGGATCTAAAAATTAGAGTTGTCGGGCGCCGGTCTTTCTAAGCATGTAAGTCTATTGCGTATTAAATAATACAGGAGCAACCATGCGATATAAATACTGCTTTTGCTCCCCTTCACTTTCACCCTTTAATCCTAAAAAGCCGTAAGAGATAATTTGATGGAACAGCCAATGAATAGCTTCATCCATATCAATATCCGTGCGTAACAGGCGTCCTGCATCAGAATCAAGCATAAACTTTGATAGCATAATGGTTGCTATTTTCGATAAATTTGCCTTTGCAAGTTCTGAAAATTGCTCAACGTTTTGGGCATCCATAATGATTCGGTATCGATCTTCTGTACGCATGGCGTGAATAACTTGATAGAGGTTATCGGTAATTGAATTAGGCGTTGTCTCTTTGGTGCCAGCAGTATCCTCGATGATATTTTCAGTTATTTCGACCATTAACGTTTTCATCACCGCCGTGATTAACTCCTGCTTACTATCAAAATAGCGATAAATCGTTGTACGGTTTCTTCCCACACGTTTGGCTAATTGATCAAAACGAAACTTATCAAAGCCTTGTTCAGCCATCAACTCAATGGCTTCATCCACCATGTGTTGCTTAATGTCGTCGTACTCTGGGTTTTCTGGCTTTGCCTTTCTTATATTGGCAGTTTCTGTAAGTACTTGCTTACCCATGTTATTCCTTTAGTGAATACCATCGTTATATTCTTGGTTGACTAGAAATCTCAGCAGGACTAAGATTTATACGACATAATAACAATAACGTTGTATTTACTCGATAGGTTTTAAGGTGAAAATGTTACGCATTTTTGAGTAGTGGTTGCCTAGCAATAAAGTTGCAGACTCAAAGCGACCAAAATTAATTTCCTGAACGGCACCATTTTAATAATGGAAATATTATAGGGCTGAGCAAGTAACGCCATTGTTCGGCACATGGTATAAAAACGTTGGGGAATTTACCAGAAAATACGAAAGACTTTACAACGGTGAAGTTCAATTCGAACCACTTGTTGAGTTGGTCTGCCACTTCTTCTACGTCTAAGTACTCCTGCTTTTATTCGTTAACAGTATTTGTCCAATACTGGATGAGCAGTCAGGTCGCCTGAAGACTGCTAGGATAAAGTTAGGGTGCGGAAGCCCCTTAATCATTATCTGTGAAGGAGATAGAGTTATTGACAATCGATTAAATAGCGTACCTGAGGTGTGTGTTTGGATATACCAATATTGACGATTTTTACATGGCAATAAGGGGGCTTCACAGCAAGCACATTCAATGCTGCCTAATTTTTTTACTGTCTTGGTTGCCAATTGGGACTCTGGTAGCAGTAGAAGATTTAAATCCGGTACAATTGTTTGGTAAAACTAGCTATTTGCTAAATAGTAATATGCTGGTGCTAAAGGATGAAACCAACAATCTAACCATTGACCAAGTCGCGTCAGAAGCCTACCAGAAGGAATTTTATCGCGACAATCAAGCCATTATTAATTTGGGGGTTACACCTTATACATTTTGGCTCAAGATAAGCCTGCTGTACCCCGACAACTACCCGAATGTAGCCATTCAAAAACAATGGTTTTTAGAAATTGGCAAGGCACTGCTAGGTGTTGCGGAGCTGTATGTTCCTCAAGATGATGGAAGCTACTTGGTTAACACTTCCGATACACAATTACATTTTCAAAATAAGGACGTTATTCATGTTAATAGTATTTTTCCCATATCGCTGCGATTAGAGGAAGAAGTAACCCTTTATATAAAAATCCAAAATACCACCTCTGCTCTACATTTCCCTTTAACTCTCTGGACACCTGTTGGCTTTATAGAAAAGATCGCTAAGGAAGAATTTCTCTATGGGCTGTTTTTTGGTGGGATGCTCATTCTCATGATCTATAATGTTTTTGTCTATTTCTCGGTTAAGGATGAAAGTTATCTTTATTATGTAATGTATTTATTTGGCGTCACGTTATTTGAATTGTTTGAGATTGGACATGGCGCCATACATTCATACCCTATCTTTGAAGCGCTGGGTAAAGAATACACGTCCACCATTATTTGGTTTTCTTTATGGGGGGGAATGAAGTTTACCGTCATATTCCTCAATATTCGAACACTACACCCAAGAATAAATGTGGCTTGTAATGTGTACTTTCAGCTGATACTGATTTGCGGTGTTATTAGTCTCATCAAAAAAGATCATATTTCGCTTATTTGGGTAATTATTTTTTCTACGTTCACCTTTCTATTCATATTGTCTACATCATTTTATTCTTGGTGGAAAGGAAATGAAGGTGCAAAGTTTTTCTTTTACGCGTGGTCCTGTAATGGTTTTGGTCTGGTTGTTTATGCTACTGTGGCTCTAAAAATATCACCGGCAACCTGGTACACCATTGCATCTGCGCCTATCGGCGTGATGTTAGAGGCCATCGTTCTGTCATTTGCTCTAGCAGACAGAATAAAAAGAGTAAGGCAAAAAGCATTGGATGCCGACAAAATGCTAGTTGAAAACCTGTCAAAATATCGTTCCGCATTTGATAACGCGCTAGAGGGAATGTATCAAATGACGATTTTTGGAAAAATAAAAAATGCCAATAAATCATTGGCTAGGACAATGGGTTTTTCTGATATTGAGAAAATGTTAAACAACAGTTTTCAAGTGGCAAATAGCCTTTTTGGGAATAACAAAAATTATAAAAAACTGATTAGAAAGGGTGTGCTTAGAAATGAAGTGACAGTTGAGAGGGGTGATCTTTCTCCAGTTTGGATTATTAATAATGCAAAATTGATTCACGGTGATACTGACGAAGAACACCATATTGAAGGTACGGTTATTGACGTTACCGATGAAAAGGAAAAAGAAATAGCAGTTAACGAAGAGTTAAAAGAAAGAATTGAAAGAAAAATCGCTTCAGCGGAGGCTGAGCAGAAAAGTAAGTTTTTGTCAGCGATGAGTCATCAAATAAGAACACCATTAACATCCATAATAGGCTTTGGTGAGTTGATGCAAGAACCTTGGATAGAAGACGCTGAAAAGCTGAATTGTGTTGATATGGTTGTTGAGAATAGCCGAGAACTGCTCCAGTTAATCAACAACATCCTTGATTATTCGAAAATTGATGCGAATAAACTTGATGTTGAATGTATTGTGGTTAATACAATTGATACCATTAATTCGTTATCGAAGTCTTTCTTAGAAAAAGCAAAAAATAAGTCGCTGGACTTCGAAATCAACATAAAATATCCCATACCTGACAAATTCAAGGGTGATCCCACGCGAATTTTACAAGTGGCAAACAACCTCTGCAGTAATGCTATCAGATTCACCGAAAAGGGAAAGGTTGCTGTAACGATATCATGGGCTACCGATAAGCTAACATTCTCTGTGTCCGATACAGGCATAGGAATGAAAAGGGACAAAATCAGAGAGTTACTCAATGGAGATGCAACAGAAATCGGGGGAAGTTTGGGGCTTCCCATATCTAAAAAGCTAGCAGAAATGATGGGTGGAAAAATATCCATATCAAGCAAAGAAGGACATGGAAGCGTTGTTACATTTACGGTGCAAAGTGAATTAGCTAAGAATGTTTGCTGGATAAATGGCCCAACTGATACAGCGATCAAAGGTTCTGACAACTCTGAAATTGAAGAAAACCCTGATCGGAAGGTGTCATCAAAAAACAGAAAGAAAACGACTGTTCCTGCCTTGTCTGGTCGAGTATTGCTAGCAGAGGATAACGTGGTTAATCAAAAACTGATTGAACGGGTACTAAAAAAGACCGGTGTCGATGTTGTTGTAGCCAATGATGGAATGGAAGCTTGTGAATTTTGCGACAATGAGAGCTTTGATTTTGTCCTTATGGATATTAATATGCCGAATAGAAACGGTATTGAAGCAACGAAATATTTGCGAGAACATCAACATGAGATGCCGATCTATGCACTTACGGCAGAAACAGATCAATCAGAAATAGATAAAATACTGGATGTAGGATGTGAAGGTTTTTTGACAAAACCGCTTAACAAAACCCACCTTTATGAAGTAATGAAAGAGCTTCTTCCTAGTAAGTAAGCGGTTAGTGAAAGTTCCAGTGCCCAACCAGAGCAAGGTGTTTTGTGCGCTCCCCCTAACAGTAGGGTGTTTTTTGGGAAAGGGTAACTTAACTGACTTAATTTCGCCCTCCCCCTCCCAACAGGAAGCTTTATTGAAGGTTATCTAAAACCCAATCAATTAGAGGTTCGATCACCTGATTTTTGTATTGTTCTGGAGCATTTACCACTGCAAACATTGGATCAAGGTGGTTCATCCCTTCCAATATTCGAACTCCTTCAGTTGAAACAGTACTACTTAATTGCGAGGCAAAAGGGCCACTTTCCGCAATAAACTCAATTTTTGGTAAATCCTTAATTGCACCAGCATGCAATATATTGATACCAAATTCCGGGGCGTAAGGATAATCGACCGCCATGATATCGACAAACAACCTTAAAGGAAAATACCACTCTGTAAGATTGGACTCACCAATATATAACGCTCTGGTAAAATCACTAATGTCTACCATCTCGCCTTTCGTTTCAGTTAAGGTGGTACGACCCGTTTTACTTTGGAAAAGAGGATATTCAGGTGACGCCACCTCGTCATAACCGGCCCAGCTGTAAAGTGGCCCTGGGAACTTTCGACCAAAGAATTTAAATCCTTGATCAGTAGGAATGAACTTTGGATCAGCTGAACTTATGGAGCTGACAAGATCTCCCAAAATGGGTATAGACGACACTTGATAAGGGATCGGGAACGACTTGCTCCCAACCTTTCCCCCATGTGCAAAACCAATACTCGCCTGAAGGAAGCTTATGGGAGAGCTATTGTCATCAAATATAAGTCCAAGCAAGGCTTCATTGGTATACCGATAATCTAAGATAGATACGCCCTTTAGGAAATCAGACAACCTACGAGAGTGATATAACTGCAACATTAGCTTAAGATTTTGGGATTGTGGCATATGCTGAAGGACGACGCTTTCTGCATCGGGAGCCTTCTGAGCAAGAATACCCAATGCTTCTGGTAGGGCTGAGACTTCGCCATCAAGCAAAACAGGTAAAACCGGTGGCAAAAAGCCAGATTCAAACCCAGCAACTAAACTCTGATAGCCGAATTTGGCGAAACTGTTTGATAGCGACGCCGGTATACTCATCGAATCAATGGCCGATTCCGTGACTTCAGAAATCGGGGTAACAAAAGCATCCAGAGCAAATACTCCCGCTATATTATTAAAGCCCGCATCCTCTATTGTTTCAGGGTTGCCATCTTTGTCCCACGCAGAAAAAACAGATGTATGGGTTCCGCCAAGCGAATGGCCTCCAACAAAGATTTTCTTTTTTCTCACAGCCCTATCGGGAATCATATGTTCCATGATTGTGAACATATCTTCTGTCGCAAGCGCTAAGCCAAAATGTGCTACAAAGGGTATATCTTTAGGCTTTAAAAAGCCCTCAAAGGTTTTTCCATCTATCGGTTGTTGCTCATAATAATAATCAAGCATCACATTCATTGCTTCATCGGCTGTTGACGCCTTCTCTGCTGCTTGGAATCCCGCCAGATCTTCTAGGCAATTTGACCTTCTATCAACAGCCCATACCTCAAAGTCTTTTTCATAGTACGTTTTTGCAACATATATCATTTGACGAGCTATATACTCAAAAGCATTTGCGCCTTCATAAATACCTGGCATAACAAGAAGGACAGCATCCGCATCGGCAGGGTCGCGAATGGCGTCTTTAAGTTTAAATCGAAGAAACTGTATTGAATCACACTGATCTGGCGCCGCTGCTGCGGGCCCTGAAAGGGGGGAATAAATTTTCTTCAGATCCATTCCTACTAGGTTATCTACGTCATTGTCAGACCATAAACGCGAAGCACCTACCAGCTTATCCTCTGGTACAGCTTTACCAAAAATACCTTCCAAACTTGTAGCGTGAATTGGTCCGCAAATAATTGATAAAAATAAAACAAAGACTAATTTTTTATTATATTTTAATTTTTTTAACATAGTTCATTCTCCCCTATTGAACTATGCATACTATCAAAGAGAATTTAGTAGGTAATTAGCGCTACCGGTGATGACCCCCCGTTGGCCGGTTATGACTCTCATACTATGAACTTCTAAACGATTGAGGGGTTTTTCCCGTCCATTTTTTAAAAGCTCTGCGAAAATTTGACGCGTTGTTAAAACCGAGGTATCGCGCAACATATTCCACAGAATGTTCTTTATGGCTCAACAAATGTTCTGCTTTTTCTCTTCGAGTTTGATCCATAATGCACTG
>MAAC01018435.1_pt1 | contig 42864 bp, 44 predicted proteins | sample 1115981 | NCBI WGS metagenome assembly MAAC01 (sample SAMN04961126, study PRJNA320927) | seawater metagenome | isolation source: sample BD02T64 sea water enriched with oil for 64 days | place: USA:Gulf of Mexico | collected 2013-07-27 | reverse complement strand
TGTTCTGGCGATGGCCGCGGCGCGGGTCTGGGATGGCACCATTCTGGCCAGCGATATTGATCAGGTGGCGGTAGACGTGGCCGAGGCCAATCTGCGCGCCAATGGCATGGCCGGACGGGTTGGCTGTGTCGAGGCGGCAGGTTTTGATCACGCTGACCTGCTTGCGGCGGCGCCTTATGATCTGATCTTTGCCAATATCCTGAAAGGCCCGCTGGTGGCGCTGGCGCCAGAGATGGCCACGCATCTGCGTCCCGGTGGCTATGCGATTCTGTCGGGGGTTCTCAACGAACAAGCCGAAACTGTGGCAGAGGTTTATGCACGAAATGGCATCAATCAGGTGCGCCGGGATGAGATTGGTGACTGGAGCACCTTGTTGTTGCAGCGACAGGGCTAATTGAGGCCAGTTTATAACGCATTTTAGGGGTCTGCCACAGATCTGCCACATTTTAGACGCAGGATGCCTTATCCGCTGGTGGGGGCCAGTTCGGGGTTTGTCATGAGTGAAGAACGTCATCAATTTTTGTCGCGTGTGCGTCGACTGGAGCACAAGCACGATGCCATGAGCCATGGCTGTTCGGCCCGGATACGGTCGGATGGGCTGATTGTGGTTGGACCTAAGAAAATCCAATCGAGGATCTCTGCCCGTTCGGTGGTTTTGTTCTTGGCGGCATTTCTGTTGTTCAAAGGGTTTTTGATCGCCTCGATCGGGCTGGACGGCTATCAGGATCGATTGGTCAAATTGCAGACTGGCTCGGTGTTGGAGCAGGGTGGCGCAATGATTATGTTCGCTGATCCGCTGTCGCAGATGATTGCGCAACAGATCGGACCAATTCTGCGGTAACATCCGGCCCTATATCGGCGCATCAGGCCGTATTGAAATGAAGACAGGGCCCGCTCGAGAGACGCAAGTTCCTAACCCTCCAAATCAAAAACGCCGCGGCCCATGGGGCACGCGGCGTTTTGGTTTCTGCCCCGAGGGAGGAGCGAAGCAGAAATCGTTTAGTTCAGCGTATTGCTGGTGGCGATGATCTCGATGTCACCGCGGCACAAGCCAATATCAGTCAATTCGCGGTCAGTCAGAACCGACAGCGAGTTGCGGGTGACGCGGGTGTCGTTCCACTGCGCGATGGTCGCCGCAAAAGCGGTGAATGTCGTGCCGATACGGCCGATCAGGCCAGTTGTGCCATAGGTGGGGCGGGTGGTGTCAAAAGCAGCCATATCCTTGTCCTTCGATTGGTGTTGCTGTGAGTGGTGTCGTTTCGATGAGCGGCACTTAGTGATGCAATTTGCATCGCGCAAGGTGGGAAAACGCAACTGTCCTATGCAGAAAACGCATAGCTTTGAGCTATATAAACAAGGCTTATGGACAGCCTGCGACAGGCTGCCGCAAAATGTCGGTTTTGATCCCACAAACGGTCGCTTCCAGACCGAAATCCGGTGTGTTCGGTAACGTTGTGTTAAGCAAAATGGTTTGGACATGTTCGCGGTTTGTGCTAATCGACAAGAAATAATTTCAAACCATAGGCAGGGGCCGGGCGAGATATGCGGATTTTGGGTATTGATCCGGGGTTACGGAACCTTGGTTGGGGTGTAATCGAATCACATGGCTCCAAGCTGAGCCATGTTGCCAATGGGGTTTGCCATTCAGATGGTGATGATTTGGGCGAGCGGCTTTTGTCGCTGCACAATCAGGTCACCGAGGTGATCGCGGCCTATGCGCCGGATCAGGCAGCGATTGAGCAGACCTTTGTCAACAAAGATGGGGCAGGCACGCTAAAGCTGGGTCAGGCGCGCGGTGTGGCGCTGTTGACGCTGGCCAAGGCAGGATTGCCGGTGGGGGAATACGCTCCGAACCGGGTGAAGAAGACGGTTGTTGGGGTCGGCCACGCTGACAAGAAACAGGTGATGCACATGGTGAAACTACAGTTGCCCGGCTGTAACCCTGAAAACGCCGATGCAGCGGATGCCTTGGCAATTGCCATCTGTCACGCGTTTTATCGCGGCACCGCCGAGCGAGTTCTGCGTGAGGTGCGGGCATGATTGGAAAGCTAACCGGGCGGCTCGATTACCGCGCCGAGGATCATGTGCTGATTGATGTGCGCGGGGTTGGCTATATCGTCTATTGCTCCAGCCGCACCATGATGGCGCTGCCCGGCGTCGGCGAGGCGGTATCGCTGTATACCTCGATGCTGGTGCGCGAGGATCTGTTGCAACTGTTTGGCTTTACCACGCTGGTCGAGAAAGAATGGCACAGGCTGCTTACCTCGGTGCAGGGCGTAGGTGCTAAGGCGTCGATGGCCATTCTGGGCACATTGGGTCCCGACGCAGTCGGGCGTGCGATTGCTTTGGGCGATTGGGCCAGTGTGAAGGCGGCCAAGGGGGTTGGTCCCAAAATTGCGCAACGCATTGTGTTGGACCTGAAAGATAAGGCCCCAAGTGTCATGGCGATGGGTGGTACCATCACCGAGGCGCTGGAGGGGCCAGAGCTGGACGTGTTGGAGAGCATTGAACCCGCGCCTAAGCCAAGGTCAAAGAAAGCGGCCAAGCCCAATACAGATGCTATTGCGCAGGCCAGTGCCCTGTCGGCGCTGTCCAATTTGGGCTACAGCCCAAGTGATGCAGCGGGGGCTGTTGCCGAGGCCGCAGGCGCTAAGCCGGGGGCAGATGAGGGAACGCTGATCCGTGCCGCACTTAAACTGTTGGCGCCAAAGGCTTGAGTATCTGCAAGATACGACGCCAGATGGCGGGAGAGACATGAATGATTGATGCAGATCCGGCGCTGCGGCCCGAACAGCAGCCCGAGGACAATGACCGTGCGCTACGGCCACAAGGACTGTCCGAGTTTATCGGTCAGGCTGAGGCGCGCGCCAATTTGAAGGTGTTTATCCAGTCAGCCCGCCAGCGCGGTGAGGCGATGGATCATACACTGTTCCATGGGCCTCCGGGGTTGGGCAAGACGACGCTGGCGCAGATCATCGCGCGTGAGTTGGGAGTGAATTTCCGCATGACAAGCGGGCCTGTACTGGCCAAGGCTGGCGATCTGGCGGCGATCCTGACCAATCTTGAGGCACGCGATGTGCTGTTCATCGACGAAATCCACCGGCTGAACCCAGTGGTCGAAGAGATTCTATATCCGGCGATGGAGGATTTTGAGCTGGACCTGGTGATCGGTGAAGGGCCTGCCGCGCGCACCGTGCGGATTGAGTTGCAGCCCTTTACCTTAGTCGGTGCGACCACCCGGATGGGCCTGCTGACCACGCCGCTGCGCGACCGTTTTGGTATTCCAACGCGGTTGCAGTTCTACACCGTGGATGAGCTGCACGAGATCGTCAGCCGCAATGCGCGCCGGCTGGGTGCCCCGGCTGATGACGATGGTGCTCGCGAGATTGCCCGCCGTGGCCGTGGTACGCCGAGGATTGCCGGGCGCTTGCTGCGCCGGGTGGTGGACTTTGCTGTGGTCGAAGGGGACGGGACAATTACCCGCGAGTTGGCCGATAGTTCACTGACCCGGCTTGGGGTGGATCATCTGGGGCTGGACGGGGCGGATCGGCGGTATCTGAAGCTAATAGCCGAGAACTATGGCGGTGGGCCGGTGGGGATTGAGACCCTGTCGGCGGCGCTATCGGAAAGCCGGGATTCATTGGAGGAGGTGATTGAGCCCTTTCTGCTGCAGCAGGGGTTGATTCAGCGCACACCAAGGGGTCGGATGCTGGCACAGAAGGCCTGGTCTCATTTGGGGTTGGATGCGCCCAGAACTGTGGATGATCTGTTCTCCTGACAGGGGAGGAGCCTCCGGCGGAGGTATTTAAGACAAGAAGAAGACGCGGGACTTGTTTGTGGTGGGGGCGCGCGGCATAGAGCGCGGAGCTTGCAATAGGGATGTTTAAGATGACACCGGAACAGATCGAACAGCTTTTTACCCGCAAAGATGGGTCTTATGCCTTTGCGCGTTGGGGGCGGCCGATTGTACCGGTGGTGTTTGGTGTCGAGGATGAGACCCTAGGGGTGGTTAAAGGCGCGGTTGAGGCTGTTGCGACGCTGGCTGGAGCTGAGATGGATGGGTTGGATCCTGAGCTGGGCGCCAACCTGATGTTCTTTTTCTTTCGCGATTGGGATGAGTTGCTGGCGGTGCCTGATCTGGGGCGGTTGATTCCGGATCTTGAGGCGCTGGTTGCACGGCTGAAGGCGGCGGAAGCCAGCCAGTACCGGGCGTTTCGCTTTGATGACCGGGGTGCTATTCAGGCGGCCTTTGTATTTCTGCGCATGAGTGGTGAGATGGCGGATGTGCCGGTTGAGACACTGGCGTTGGCGCAGTCGGTGCAGGTTATTGTGATGTGGGGAGATCGCGCCTTTGCTGAGGTCTCGCCGCTGGCTGTTTTGCCAGACAATGGTGCAACCATCTTGCGACCCGAGATTGCTGGGGTGATTGCGGCGGGGTATGACCGGATGATGCCACCTTCGGCGAATGACCGGTCACATGCTTTGCGCCTGTTTGCGCGGCTTCAGGGGGAGGCGCGATAGCGTCAGGTCACCAGAAAATTCGAATTTTCTGGACGAAATTCTTTGAAGAAATTTTTTTTGGTGCCATTCTGGTGCGACAATTGAGTGAGGTTGCGGATGCACAGATTTCCGATCCGGGTCTACTACGAAGACACCGATATGGGCGGCGTGGTGTATTATGCCAATTACCTGCGCTTCATTGAGCGGGCACGCAGTGACTGGGTGCGCAATCTTGGCAATGATCAGAACGCCATGCGCGCGGATGGCTTGATCTGGGTGGTGCAGCGGGTTGAGGCGGATTACCGGCTTCCGGCGCGGTTTGATGATGAGCTGTTGATCGAGACAGAAGTGCTGAAGGTTAGCCCCGCTCGATTGATCATGGGGCAGCGCGTGATGCGGGCGGAGGTCGAGATTTTTCGGGCCAAGGTGACTGTTGCCTGCGTCACCGCCGAGGGAAAACCGCGGCGGCTTCCGGCAGAGATCCGCGCATTATCGTAAGATTTTCGCCTATAACGGCTGTTTGATTGGATTTTACTGCCAATCTAGGTTAAATTGCGGCCAGATAAGGTCAGAAAACTGGCCACAAATATAGCGAGCAGGCTAATGGAAGCAGAAACTCTAGCGTTGGCGCAGGAGATTGATTTCTCCATGTGGGGACTTTTCGCGCGGGCCACTCTCACCGTGAAACTAGTGATGATGATGCTTATGGCGGCCTCGGTCTGGTCTTGGGCGATCATAATTCAGAAACATATCTCGTACCGGCTGGCACGCGCTGGCGCGGATAAGTTTGATCAGGCGTTCTGGTCGGGCGAGCCCCTGGATGCGTTATTTGAGCAGATTGGCACCCAGCCCGAGGACTCCTCGGAGAAGATATTTGTATCCGGCATGACCGAATGGCGGCGCAGTCATCGCACCGATGGTGGGCTGATCGCCGGCGCTCAGGCGCGGATTGACCGCTCGATGGATGTGGCCATCGCCAAAGAGGCCGAGGTCTTGCAAAAAGGACTGCCGGTGCTGGCGACGGTGGGATCCACGGCTCCGTTTGTTGGCCTGTTTGGCACCGTTTGGGGCATCATGACGTCCTTTATTGAGATTGCCGAACAGCAGAATTCCAACCTCGCGGTGGTGGCCCCTGGCATTGCCGAGGCGTTGATGGCCACCGGGATGGGCCTGTTGGCGGCTGTGCCTGCAGTGATTTTCTATAACAAGCTGAGTGCGGATAGTGATCGGATCATTGGTGGCTATGAGGCCTTTGCAGATGAGTTCGCCACCATCCTTAGCCGCCAACTGGATTCCTGAGCGATGGGCTCGGCGGTACAGCAATCCTCGGACGGTGGACGCCGTCGTGGGCGTCGTCGTGGGCGCACTCAGCCGATGGCCGAAATCAATGTGACGCCGTTTGTCGATGTCATGCTGGTTTTGTTGATCATTTTCATGGTGGCAGCACCGCTGATGACGGTTGGGGTTCCGGTTGACCTGCCCAAGACGGCTGCCAGTGCCTTGCCGGGGGACCAGGAAGAACCACTGACGGTGACCCTGACCTTGGCGGGAGAAGTGCAGATTATGACCACACCGGTGGCGCGGAGCGAGTTGGTGAGCAAACTGCGGGCGATTGCGGCGGAACGTTCGTCTGATCGGGTGTTTTTACGGGCTGATGGTGGGCTACCTTATGAGCAGGTGATGAAAGTCATGGGCGCGCTGAACGCTGGTGGGTTTTCAAACGTTGGGCTGGTCACCGATATTGGCGGGCCCGAGCTGGGTGATCCGGCCTCGGCCGGGCAATAGCGGAGCAGCAGGTTGCAAACCGGGATCAAAATATCTCTGACGGCCCATGTCGGGCTGATGGGGTGGGTGGTGTTTGGCGCCTGGTTTCCGTCCGAGCCACTGCCGTTTCAGGTGCAGCAGGTCACGATGATCAGCAATGCCGAGTTTGCCCTTTTGAGCCAACAACACACTGCGCCTGAGATCGCAGCTGATCCGGCTGTTTTGGCCACTCCACAAGAGGACACGCCGCTGCCCGAGGTGGCCGCGCAAAGCGACGCCGAGCCGGAGACGGTGGTGCCCGAGCCAATCGTGCCGCCTGCACCGGAGCCGGAATTGAGTGAGCGGCCCGAGCCTGAGCCTGCTCCCACCCCGGCGCCACAGGCGCCAGAGCCGCCGTCCTTGCCAGAGATCGCAACTGTGGTGCCCGAGACGGCTGAGCCGCAAGTTGCACAACCTGCCGACCGGGTGGCCCCGGTTCCCATCGCGCCGCCCGCGCCGGATACAACTGTGGATGAGATCGTCCAGCCGGAGATCGCGCCGGACGAGGGGGCTGAGACGCAACAAGAGGTGCAGGAGGCAACTGCGCCCGAAGCGGCGAATGATCGGATCGTGACCGAGGCGGAACAACAGGACGAACAGGCCAGTATTGCACCGACGCAATCACTGCGGCCCAAAACTCGACCTCGTCGTCCGACACCGCCCGAGACAACAGTTGACACTGCGACACCGAATGAGCCGGTTGAGCAACCGGTTGAGACAACCGAAGACGCCGTGGCCGATGCTGTGGCCGAGGCGCTGGCGGGCGGCGGCGATGTGATCGCACCTGAGCCATCGGGACCGCCTTTGACCTCGGGTGAAAAGGACGCATTGCGCATCTCAGTGTCAAGTTGCTGGAATGTCGGGTCTTTGTCGACGGAAGCACTGGGCACCACCGTTGTAGTGGGTGTATCGTTGAGCCAGGAAGGCAAGCCGGACGCGGGTACGATCCGGATGCTGTCCAGCACAGGCGGGTCCAGCACTGCGGCTAAACAAGCATTTGAGGCTGCGCGGCGGGCGATTATCCGTTGCGGGGCCAAGGGGTTCCAACTTCCCCCTGAAAAATACGGCCAATGGCGTGATATTGAGATGACATTCAATCCTGAAAGGATGCGGATCAAATGAGGGTTTTTCTGACAGGTGTTCTGTTTGCAGCGGCATTACTCGCTCCGGCAGGGGCTGTTGTGGCGCAAAATGGGCCGCTGCGGATTGAAATCACCGACGGTGTGATTGAACCGCTGCCCTATGCGGTGCCCAGCTTCATTGCCGAGACCGCTTCGGCCAATGAGCTGTCGGCGCAGATTGCCCGGGTGGTTGCCTCGGATCTGAGTGGCACAGGGTTGTTCCGCGAGATCCCGGCCTCGGCGCATATCTCGAAGGTCACGGATTTCAACGCTCAGGTGCAATATGCCGATTGGAAAGCTGTCAACGCGCAGGCGCTGATCACTGGCGCGGTGAGTGTGAACGGTAACCGGTTGACGGTGCGGTTTAGGGGCTATGATGTGTTTGCCGACAAAGAGTTGGACGGCGGCGGGCTGCAGTTTACTGGCACCACGGATGGTTGGCGCCGCATGGCGCATAAGGTTGCTGATACTATCTACAGCCGGATCACCGGCGAGGGCGGATATTTCGACAGTCGGGTGGTTTATGTCTCGGAAAACGGACCCAAGAACGACCGGCGCAAACGGTTAGCGATCATGGATTATGATGGCGCCAATGTGCAGTTCCTAACCAATAGCGCGTCAATTGTGCTGGCACCGCGGTTTTCACCCAGCGGAGATCGGGTGCTGTACACCAGCTATGAGAGTGGTTTTCCGCAGATTCATGTGATGGATATCGGCAAGGTACAGCGCCGGGTGCTGTCGACCGATGATGGCATCATGAGTTTTGCGCCTCGGTTTTCGCCAGATGGGCGCACGGTGGTTTACTCACAATCACAAGGTGGCAACACCGATCTTTTCACCATGGATATCAACAGCGGCAAGCTGACCCGGTTGACCAGTGCGCCGTCGATCGAAACGGCGCCGTCGTTTTCGCCAGATGGCAGCCAGATTGTGTTTGAAAGCGACCGCTCGGGTAGTCAGCAACTGTATGTGATGGCAGCCACTGGCGGCGATGCGCGCCGGATTAGTCATGGCAAGGGGCGTTACGGCACGCCTGTTTGGTCACCACGCGGCGACTTGCTGGCCTTTACCAAGCAGAACAAGGGGCGGTTCCACATTGGTGTGATGCGAACCGATGGCAGCGAAGAGCGCTTGTTGACTGCCTCGTTCCTGGATGAAGGGCCGACATGGTCTCCCAATGGTCGGGTGATCATGTTCACCCGTGAAACCCAGGGCGCCAATGGCCGTGCGCTGTTGTATTCAGTGGATATCTCGGGCCGGAACTTAAAGCCGGTGCGCACACCGGATGGTGGGTCGGATCCGGCCTGGTCGCCATTGCAGAACTAAGACAAAAATCACCCCCATGGCGCGGCTTATTGGGCTGTGGTAGGGTTAACGAAATATTGGGTAACAGCATGAGGCTGACATCATGAGCGGTTTGACAAAGGTAATTCTGGTTGTTTCTGCGTTGGGCCTTGCGGCCTGCGATAACTTGACCGGGGGCAGCGGCAATTCGACCGACCTGAACAGCGCTGGAGCAGGCAGCGTCGCGGATCAGACCAGCGCGGCCTATTTCCAGCAGGAAATCGGTGACCGGGTGTTGTTTGTGGTGAACCAGTCCACCCTGACAACCCAAGCCGAGGGTGTTCTGCTGTCGCAAGCCAACTGGCTGTTGGCCAACACCGATTACACGGCCACCATCGAAGGTCATGCGGATGAGCAGGGTACGCGGGAGTATAACCTGGCCCTGGGCGCACGTCGTGCCAATGCAGCGCGGGAATATCTGGTGTCGCGTGGCGTCGCTGGCAACCGCATCAAAGTGTTGAGCTATGGTAAGGAACGCCCGCTTGAGATCTGCTCGGACGAGAGCTGTTATTCGCAGAACCGTCGGGCTGTGACCATTCTGACCGGCGGGCTGACGGGGTAAACTATGCGTCTTTATGCTCTTGCCGCCTCCGCCGCTCTTACCGTCGCAGTTGTCTTTGTTCCTGTCACTGGATGGGCGCAAGATCGACAGACTCTGGCCGATATCCGCCAAGAACTGACGGTTTTGCATGTTGAAATCCAGCGCCTGAAACGGGAGCTGTCGACCACGGGTGCGCCGGGGACCAATCTGAGCGGTTCAACGGTTCTGGACCGGGTAGGCGCGATTGAAAACGCGTTACAAGGTCTGACCTCGCAAACTGAACGGCTGCAGCACCGGATCGACCGGGTGGTGGCGGATGGCACCAACCGGATTGGGGATCTGGAATTCCGTCTGGTCGAGTTGGAAGGCGGCGACATCAGTCAGCTGGGCGAAACATCAACACTGGGTGGCGAGACAGAGAACGCGCAGGTGGTGGGTCAGCCGCCTGTTGATACCTCGGATGAGCTGGCGGTGGGTGAACTGGCAGATTTTGACGCGGCCAAACGGGCCTTGGGTGACGGCAACTATCAGGATGCCGCCGCCAGGTTCGCCAGTTTTGACGTGGCCTATCCCGGTAGCCCCTTGGCTGCTGAGGCGCATTACAACCGTGGCAAGGCACTGGACGGGCTGGGCGACACCCGCGAGGCCGCACGGGCTTATCTGGCCTCCTTTACCGGAAATTCCACTGGCGTCATCGCACCTGAGGCGCTGTTTGAGTTGGGCGCTGCGCTGGGGCGGTTGGGGCAAGCCAGTCAAGCTTGCGTGACCCTGTCCGAGGTTAAAGCGCGCTTTCCTGGTACGGCGGTGGTCCTGTCAGCCGAGCAGGAAATGGTCTCGCTGAGCTGTTCCTGATCGTCAAACGATGAATATTCTGTCCGAAGTCCAAAGCCATTTCCAAGGGGCGTTGCCGCCCCGTTTGGGGGTGGCTTTGTCGGGCGGTGGCGATTCGATGGCGCTGCTGCATGTCCTGACGCAGTGTTTTGCCGGACAGAATGTCGAAATTTTGGCTGCGACCGTCGATCACGGCTTGCGCGCTGATTCAGCGCAGGAGGCCCAACATGTTGCCGGTCTGGCGACCCAATTGGGTGTTCATCACGAGACTTTGCAGTGGCAGGGGTGGCGGGGCGACGGCAATCTTCAGGATCAGGCGCGCCGGGCCAGATACCGGTTGCTGACCGACTGGGCCAAGCGTCGCGACATCCCGATTCTTGCCGCAGGACATACAGCAGATGATCAGGCTGAAACCGTTCTGATGCGATTGGCACGGTCGGCTGGGGTTGATGGTTTGGCGGCAATGCCGGTGCGCCGCAAAGTGAATGACGTTACATTGCTGCGGCCTTTGTTGGGTGTGACACGGGATCAATTGCGCGACTATCTGAGGCAGAATGATTTGAGCTGGGTCGAGGACCCGTCAAATGAAGATCGCAGGTTCGAACGGGTGCGGGTACGGCAGGCCATGGAGACCTTGCAGCCGTTGGGCCTGACTGTTGAAGCTCTTTCAGCTGTCGCCGTCAATATGTCCAAAGCGCGTGAAGTACTTGATAAGCAAACGTATTTAGCGGCGCAAGAGCTGGCTCGCATTGAGGCCGGAGCTGTGGTTCTGAACCGCGAAGACCTATGTACTCTGCCTGATGAAATCATTCATCGGCTGCTGTTGCGGGCGCTGCAATGGGTCTCGGGGGCGGTGTACCCGTTGCGACGTCGAGTCATGAGTGATGCGCTGAATGCTGTCCGCACTGGTGGTTCGCTGACCCTTGGCGGTTGTCGCATCCTGTGCCGCGCTGGCCAAGTCTGGGTGTGTCGCGAATATAATGCGGTGCGTGATAAGGTGTCATTACCAGAGGAGCTGTGGGACAACCGCTGGCAGCTGACTGGGGCCGAAACTGCTGGCGTTGAGGTGCGAGCCTTGGGCAAGGCGGGTTTGTTGCTCTGTCCGAACTGGCGTCAGACCGGTTGCCCGGGAGTGGTGTTAGAGGCAACCCCCGCATTATGGCGAAAGCAGGAGTTGATTGCGGCTCCACTGGCCAAAATGGCCAATGGCTGGAGCACAAAAACGGCGATTTCTGGCGAAGAGTTCCATACAAGTCTTTTATCGCATTGAACCTGACCAAATGATCCTTATTTTAGGGTCAAAGCAGGTGTGCCGAATGGCATGCTTCGAAAACTAGGAGAGCTGCCTTGGGCAACGCACGTAATATCGCCTTCTGGGTTATTCTATTTCTGCTGGTCTTGGCGCTGTTCAATATGTTCAGCGGCTCGGGCAGCACGATGCAGAGCCAGGAAAAAACCTATTCCGATTTTGTGACTGCGGTCGAAGGGGGGGGCGTGAGCAACGTCGTCTTGGACGGCGAACAGATTCGGTTCTCGGGCTCGGACGGCAAAAGCTATGTCACCATCAAGCCAACAGATGCAGAAGTGACTGGGCTGCTGATCGAAAACAACGTCCCCGTGCGGGCTGAAAAGCAGGCACAGTCCAGCTTTCAGGCGTTTTTGATTACGTTGTTGCCATTCCTGCTGCTGATTGGTGTCTGGGTTTACTTCATGAACCGGATGCAAGGTGGCGGTAAGGGCGGTGCGATGGGCTTTGGCAAATCCAAAGCCAAGATGCTGACCGAAAAACATGGCCGAGTGACCTTTGATGACGTTGCTGGCATCGACGAGGCCAAAGAAGAGCTGGAAGAGATTGTTGAATTCCTACGCAATCCGCAGAAATTTTCGCGCCTGGGCGGCAAGATCCCCAAGGGTGCGTTGCTGGTGGGCCCTCCGGGTACTGGTAAGACGCTGCTGGCACGCGCCATTGCGGGCGAGGCCGGTGTACCGTTCTTCACCATTTCGGGTTCGGATTTTGTTGAAATGTTCGTGGGTGTTGGTGCGTCGCGTGTGCGTGACATGTTCGAGCAAGCCAAGAAAAATGCTCCGTGTATTGTGTTCATCGATGAGATTGACGCAGTTGGTCGCCATCGTGGGGCCGGTTACGGCGGCGGTAACGACGAGCGTGAGCAAACATTGAACCAGTTGCTGGTTGAAATGGATGGGTTTGAAGCCAACGAGGGTGTGATCATCCTGGCCGCGACCAACCGTAAGGACGTGCTGGACCCGGCTCTGCTGCGTCCAGGCCGGTTTGACCGGACTGTCACCGTTGCCAACCCCGACATCAAAGGTCGCGAGAAGATTCTAGGCGTGCATGCGCGCAAAACTCCACTGGGCCCAGACGTGGACCTGCGCATCATCGCGCGTGGTACGCCGGGGTTCTCAGGTGCGGATCTGGCCAACCTGGTCAACGAGTCAGCTTTGATGGCGGCCCGTATCGGCCGTCGCTTTGTCACCATGGATGACTTTGAAAGCGCCAAAGACAAGGTGATGATGGGGGCCGAGCGTCGCTCGATGGTAATGACCCAGGAGCAAAAGGAAATGACCGCTTACCACGAGGCCGGTCACGCCATTGTGGGCATTACCCTGCCGAAATGTGATCCGGTGTATAAGGCCACTATCATTCCGCGCGGCTCGGCACTGGGTATGGTGATGAGCCTGCCCGAATTTGACCGCCTGAACATGTTCAAGGAAGAGTGCCACCAACGTCTGGCGATGGCGATGGCCGGTAAAGCTGCCGAAATCATCAAATATGGTGAAGGCGAAGTTTCAAACGGACCTGCCGGCGATATTCAGCAGGCCTCGGGTCTGGCGCGGGCTATGGTGATGCAATGGGGCATGTCCGACAAGGTCGGCAACATTGACTATCAGGAAGCAGCAGCGGGCTATCAGGCCAATGGTGGCGCAGGTGGCTTCTCGGTTTCTGCAGGCACCAAGGAGTTGATCGAAGGCGAAGTAAAACGCCTGATCGATGACGGTTATGCGCGGGCTCGTGACATCCTTACCGAGAACAGCGAAGGCTTCGAGCGCCTTGCGCAGGGTTTGCTGGAGTATGAGACGCTGACAGGTGAAGAAATCAAGCGGGTGATGAACGGCGAGCCGCCCAACTCGGGTGATGACGAGGACGGTGATGCCGATCAGGGCAATGCCTCGGTCACGGCGATTCCTAAGGCCAAGCCAAAGAAATCACCGCCTGAAGGGGACATGGAACCTGAACCCTCGGCCTGATTTAGATCGGTTAAAGGTTGGCCCGGATACCTTGATAGGTGTCCGGGCCTTTTTTATGTGATCGGGTGGTGAGCGGAAACTGAGTGTCTATGGCTCAATGAAGTAGCGGTTGTGCTGTTTCGGCTTGGTGCTATTTTCCGTCCGGAGGCTGTTTTTCAAGCTGGACATTCTCGCGAGGAACAGGCCGAGTTTGCAGAGTTAAGAACATAGAGGATTTTTTGATGCCGACGCTGATTGAGACCGAATTTTTGGGTGAAATTACTTGGCTGGGCCATGTGCCGGCAGGTGACGAGCTTCGCGCCAAATCTGTTGAACAGCTGGATCTTGGTTTTGACGGCGAGGATGGCGCGCGACATGCCGGGGTGAACCGGTCGTCCTGTGTGCGAGTGAAGAACCTCTATCCGCAGGGCACCGAAATTCGGAACGTGCGGCAGTTGACGATTCTTTCCGAAGAAGAACTGGCGCTGATCGCGGCTGAAATGGGCATGGATGCGGTGGATCCGTCGCATCTGGGTGTTTCAATTGTGCTGCGTGGCATTCCCGACTTTACCTTTGTGCCGCCTTCGTCGCGGCTGCAGGCACCGGATGGGGCCACTATGGTAGTGGATATGGAAAACCGGCCCTGCATCTTTCCTGGCAAGGAAATTGAACGTGACCATGCCGGGTTTGGGCCCAAATTCAAACCTGCGGCCAAGAACCGCCGGGGAATCACAGCTTGGGTTGAACGGCCCGGTTCACTGGTCCTTGGTGATACGTTGCGACTTTTTATTCCGGATCAACGGGCCTGGGCGCCATAATCGCATACAATGGGCGCGCTGTATTTCCGATCTGAAACCGATAGCGTCGCCAACGCCGTTTCGCGTCCTGAAAATGTCGGAAACCAAGCGCTTCGATTGTGTTGAGGCGGCTATGGCTTGAACAGTGTCGGCAACTATGTGCCGCGAATAGTGCAACATGTGAGATCAGGGGCCAGGGCCATGAGCTATAAGAGCGATATTGAAATTGCGCGCGAAGCGCAGAAGCGTCCGATCCAGGAGATTGGCGAAAAGCTGGGCATCTCGCACAGCGATCTGGTGCCCTATGGCCACGACAAAGCCAAGGTGAGCCAGTCATTCATCAACTCGGTTCAGGACCGCAAAGACGGCAAGCTGATTCTGGTGACCGCGATCAACCCAACACCTGCGGGTGAGGGTAAGACGACCACCACCGTTGGTCTGGGCGATGGGTTGAACCGCATCGGCAAGAACGCCATGGTTTGTATCCGCGAAGCCAGCTTAGGTCCAAACTTTGGCATGAAGGGCGGCGCTGCTGGCGGCGGTTATGCGCAGATTGTTCCGATGGAGGACATGAACCTGCACTTCACCGGTGACTTCCACGCCATCACCTCGGCCCACTCTTTGCTGTCGGCGATGATCGACAACCACATCTATTGGGGCAATGATCTGGACATCGACACCCGCCGCGTTGTTTGGCGCCGGGTTGTCGACATGAACGACCGTGCGCTGCGTCAGATCACTGCCAGCCTTGGCGGCGTTGCCAACGGCTTCCCGCGTGAAACTGGTTATGACATCACCGTTGCCTCGGAAGTGATGGCGATCCTGTGCCTGGCTAACAATCTGGAAGATCTGCAGCAGCGTCTGGGCGATATCATCGTTGCCTACCGTCGCGACCGCACTCCTGTTTTCTGCCGCGACATCGAAGCTGACGGCGCAATGACCGTGTTGCTGAAAGATGCAATGCAGCCAAACCTGGTGCAGACGCTGGAGAACAACCCTGCCTTTGTGCACGGTGGACCGTTTGCCAATATCGCACACGGCTGTAACTCGGTCATCGCAACCACAACTGCGCTGAAAGTGGCTGACTATGTTGTCACCGAAGCTGGCTTTGGTGCTGATCTGGGTGCCGAGAAATTCATGAACATCAAATGCCGCAAAGCTGGCCTGGCCCCATCGGTGGTGGTGCTGGTTGCAACTGTGCGTGCGATGAAGATGAACGGCGGCGTGGCCAAGGCTGATCTGGGCGGCGAGAACGTAGATGCGGTGCAGTCGGGTTGTGCCAACCTTGGCCGTCACATCGAAAACCTGAAATCCTTTGGAGTTCCGGTTGTTGTTGCGATCAACCACTTTGTCACGGACACCGATGCCGAAGTGCAGGCGATCAAGGATTTTGTGGTCGGGCAGGGCTCGGAAGCGATCCTGTCGCGTCACTGGGAACTTGGGTCCGAAGGCTCGGCTGATCTGGCAACCCGTGTGGCAGAGATTGCCGATGCGGATATGGCCAACTTTGCGCCTATCTATCCGGACGACATGCCACTGTTTGAAAAGATCGAAACCGTCGCCAAGCGTATCTACCGCGCTGACGAAGTGTTGGCTGATGCCAAGATCCGCAAGCAGTTGCACGAGTGGGAAGCACAGGGCTATGGCAATCTGCCGGTCTGCATGGCCAAGACGCAGTATAGCTTCTCGACCGATCCAACCCTGCGCGGTGCGCCTGTTGGTCACTCGGTTCCGGTACGCGAAGTGCGCCTGTCGGCAGGAGCTGGATTTATCGTTGCAGTTTGCGGTGACATCATGACCATGCCCGGTCTGCCGCGCAATCCGGCAGCCAAGACCATTCGTCTGAATGACGAAGGCGAGATCGAAGGCTTGTTCTAAGAAGCAATATGCGCTTTCTGCGGCCCGGGGAGATCCGGGCCGCAGGAGTATTGAGATATGACCCAATTGACACCACCGCAGGACTGCCGGGACATGGTCGAGCTAAGGGGTGAGATAGACGCACTGGATGAGCGTCTTATTGCGCTTTTGGCGACGCGGGCAGAGTATATCGACCGCGCAATTGCGCTAAAACAAATCAATGGCTGGCCGGCCCGGATACCACAGCGGGTGGAAGAAGTGGTCACCAAGGTGCGCAGCTCAGCCGGGGCCAAGGGATTGGATCCTGAATTGGCAGAGAATTTGTGGCGGCAGTTGATTGACTGGTCAATCGCGCGGGAAGCGCAGGTTATTCGGGAAACATGAGCGGGCTTTTGGCAAAGTCCGGGGAAAAGGAAGAATTTAATGGCAGCTAGTATTATCGACGGTAAGGCCTTTGCCGCCACCGTGCGTGAAAAAGTGGCAGGACAGGTTGCCCGCCTGAAAGAAGAGAATGGTATCACGCCTGGTCTGGCTGTGGTTTTGGTGGGCGCAGATGCTGCGTCCGAGGTTTACGTGGCCGCCAAGCACAAGACCACGGTGGCGGCTGGAATGGCTTCGTTCGAGCACAAGCTGCCTGCTGATGTGTCCGAAGAGGAGCTGTTCGCGCTGATCGACCAGTTGAACGCTGACCCGAGTGTGCATGGCATTCTTTGCCAATTCCCGGTGCCGGAGCACCTGAATGAGCGCCGCGTGGTGGCCCGCATCGATCCGTCCAAGGATGTGGACGGGTTGAGCGTGGTGAACGCGGGCCTATTGGCAAGTGGTGAGAAGGGCCTTGTATCCTGCACTCCGCTGGGGTGCCTGATGCTGCTGCGTGATCAGCTGGGCAATATGTCGGGCAAGACTGCCGTAGTGATTGGGCGTTCGAACCTGTTTGGTAAGCCGATGGCCCAACTTTTGCTGCAGGAAAGCTGCACTGTGACCATCGCCCATTCGCGCACGCAGGACTTGGCCGAGGTCTGCCGCGGCGCCGACATTCTGGTTGCTGCTGTTGGCCGCGCCGAAATGGTCAAAGGTGACTGGGTGAAGCCTGGCGCCACGGTTATCGACGTCGGCATCACGCGAATCCCGCATCCAGACAAGCCCGGCAAGACAAAACTGCTGGGCGACGTCGACTTTGCCGAGGCAGCCGAGGTCGCGAGCGCGATCACGCCGGTGCCGGGTGGTGTTGGCCCGATGACCATCGCCTGCCTGCTGGCCAATACCGTCACCGCCTGTTGCCGCGCTAATGGCTTGGCAGAGCCCGAGGGTTTGACTGCCTGATCCTGCGCCTGTTGCGCGGTGGAATTTGAGTATTTTGGCAAAAAGAATCAGGGGCGGCTCTCAGGAGCCGCCTTTGTTGTGTTTGGTCAGGTTTGAATAGGCACCATGGTGCCCTGAAGAATGGCAACCAGTTTTACGCTGCCGTCGGTGATGGCGTGCACCTCGGCGGAGACCACCACTAAACGGCGGCCAGGTTTGATGACTTTGCCAGTGGCGCGCAGGTAGTCGCCCACGGCGGGGGCGAGCAGGTTGATCTTGATCTCGGCGGTCATCACCTCTTGGTCGGCAGGCATTTTGGTCAGGGCGGCATAGCCGGCAGCGGTGTCGCCGATGGCGAAGGTCAGCGCCGCATGGGCGACGCCATGCTGCTGGCGGCTGCCGGGCAGGATGGGGGCGGTTATGATGACGTTGCCGTCGCTGACCTGCGCCAGTTCAGCGCCAAGGGTTTGCATCATCGACTGGCGGGCAAAGCTGTCGCGAATACGGGTTTCGATCTCGGTCATCAAAGGCTCCTGTCTTGTTGGGGGCAGCATAGGCAGGATGATCCTGTAATGGTGAATGACGTGGCGGAGATAATGGCTAACAGGGCATCGGGGACTGCCGGTAGGGGCGATAAGCAAGGTGGTCGGATCCTCGGTGTGGTCCAGCATCGCCTAGCTGGTGCCCGCGTCGGACCAGAGCGATCCCGATAAAGCGGCTTCAGAGTTGAAGGCGGAGGGCTATGCCGCTGCATTCGATGAGGAAACCAGGGATATTTGGATTCCGATCTATGCGTAGGCGGTGGCAATAGATGCTATATGGGACCACGAAGAGCGCACCACCAAAATCGGATTGACGTCCGGCTACCGCCCCGATTGCTGGGGTTTCACCGATGCAAGCAAGATGAATGAGGCCTGAAAAAATATTCTATGGCGTCAGACATTTACCGCACGATGTCCTCGTCCTTGACGAACATGTTGGCCCAGGCGCGGTCGATCAAGTCGGGGGACATCTGGTAGGGGATGCCCTCGAACTCGCAGATTGCGATCATCTGGTCGATCAGGAACACCGGCTGATAGTTAGCGTAGACGTTTTCGATGGTGGGGTACTTTTTCTTGAGCAGGTGCACCAACGTTGCCTCGTCCAACGCAACGCCTTTCTTGCGGGCGACCAGGGCAAAGATCTTGAGAAAGTTCTCCTGACTGGGGCCATCGATCTTGATCTTGAAGAAGATCCGGCGCAGAGCCGCTTGGTCGAAAATCTCATTGGGATGAAAGTTGGTGGAGAAAATCACCAGGGTGTCAAAGGGCACCTCGAACTTTTCACCCGATTGCAGCGCCAGGATGTCTTTGCTTTCTTCCAGTGGAACAATCCAGCGGTTGATCAGGGCCTGCGGCGGTTCGACCTGTCGCCCCAGATCGTCGACGATAAAGATACCACCGGTGGCTTTTAGCTGCAGCGGCGCCTGGTAGGTGCGCGCAGTGGGGTTGTAGACCAGATCCAGCATCGACAGGGTCAGCTCACCGCCGGTGACCACAGTAGGGCGCTCGCAGCAGACATAGCGACTGTCAAAGCGGCGTATGCGGCGCAGGGCGTTTGGATCGTCCGGCACCTGTTCCACTTCGGTGTGCACAATGGGGTCATAGACGGTGATCACCTGACCGGCGTATTCGATGGCGAGCGGCACATAGACCTGATCGCCCAGGGCATCACGGATTCCGTTGGATATCGAGGATTTACCATTGCCGGGTGGGCCATACATCAGGATCGAGCGGCCAGCGCTGACTGCAGGGCCAAGGTGGTCGAGCAAGCTGCGTGGCAGCACCAGATGACCCATCGCATTGGTCAGCTGGTCGCGGCTGACCTGGATATTGCGGATCGACTGGCGTTTGACCTGCTCGCGGTAGACATCTAGCGGCACTGGCATGGCCCCGAAATACTCGGACTGGTTCAGAGCATCCAAGGCGCGCGATTGGCCCGCGTCGGTCAACTGATAGCCCATTTCATTGCCGCTGTTGGCGTTTAGCGTACCGGTGGCCTCAAGAAGTTTTTGTTCGCGGGCGATATCGACCAGCTCTTGGGTGACCGACATCGGCAGACAGATCGCCTCGGCGATTTCGCTGACCATATTGACGTTTTTGCGGAAGATGGTTTTTAGCAATATGTCGCGCATCATCACGGGCGGCAGCTGCAATTGATCCAGCCCTTTGGGGGCAGGGGGGGCCATCACGGAGGAGGTCTGCATGTTCATGAGTATCGGCCTGTTGCTTGTCGCTGCTTCGGTACACACTCGGTCATTGTACCGGTGTGCGGTTGAGGAACAGTTTATTCAGTACTGTGGCAACAGCGGGGCAATGCTGTAGCAATTCAGCGATTGTTGCCGAAGCCTAAACGACGCTGAAGGCGCATCCCGATCTAGTAGCCAGCCATCTTGGCACATCTAGCTGCCGAAAAAGGCGCCAAGGATCAGGTAGATCGCCAAAGATCCACCCAGACACAGACCCATTGGAAACTTGTTACCAACGTCCCAGCTCTGCCAGTCGGGGGCCAGTTTTCGCAGCGGTGTGTGTTTGGCGATGCGGTGGGTGACAAACCCGGCCAGCATATTGGCGGTGAAAATCAGCATGATAATGCGCAGGTCGCCAAAGGCCACCAGCGGCGCGGCGGCTCCGGCGAACTTGGCATCCCCAGCCCCAATCATGCCTGAGCTGTAGAATAGAAATCCCAGACCAACGCCGATCGGCAAGTGCAATAGCTGCCAACCGTAGTCCGTCCAGGACATCAGAAACGGGCCGATGATGATGAATATCACCGCAATCAGATCCACCGCCCAGTTGGGAATTCTCATCCCGCGCAGGTCGGTCAGCGCAATGGCATAGCAAATCGGCAGCACAAATGGCAGGAACCACAGCGCCACATGTGCCGGAATTGCCATCATGGTTTAGGCGCTTTCCAGGGCGCGCAGGCTACGCACAGCTTCTTCAAAGTGCTGCGGGTGGGTGCTGACTGCTTCGCGAAGCAACCCCTCGCCAGTTGCGACATCACCCTGTTTGATCGCCGCCAGAGCCATCGTGTGCAGCAGTTGCGCCCGCTCAATCTGGCCCATCGGGATCACTGGCAGAGTGTAGTTGCGCTGTGCGCCACGGGCCAGAACAAGATTGTTCTTGGCGGTGAACAGCGATTGATCCTGACGGATTGCTTCGCCAAACAGGCGCTCGGCACCTGCGAAGTCGCCGCGGGTCAGTTTTGAATAGCCCCAGTTGTTCATTACACCTGCCGGGCGGGTGGTGAGGGAAACCGCGATTTCGTAGAAGCTGTCGGCTTTTTTCCACTCTTGGTTGGAATCGGCGACCATTGCTTCAAGCCGATACCGCTTAAAGGTCTCGTGGGTTGGCGGTACCTCGTCCAGGGCCGCCTCGGCGGCGTCCCAGTCACTATTGCGGATCAATGCGTCGGCTAGATCGACCTGATCATCATTGGTGGCGCCGTCCAGTGTGTTGACCTTTTTCCAGGCCGCGACCGCCTCGGTGTTGCGTTTGGCGCGGACCAGGGATTTGGCCATGCCACGTTGCAGATCAATGCGGTTGGCGTTGCCTTCTAAGGCGCGTGAGAAATAGCTCACCGCCTCGTTGGGATCAGCTGCGGACAGCATCACATCGTTAAGGTCGGTTTCATCAACAACATTGACGTCCTGGAAGGCCCGATCAACGGTTGCGGTGTCGTCTTTGTCACAAGCCGACAGGAGTAGGCCTCCGGCCAGACATGCCGATACAAGAAAAACTTGGCGCATTTTTGCGTCCTTTACTGCTCTGCCTCGGTCATGGTGTCGGGCGGATCAGGACATTTCCCCTGCCGCGCTGCACCAATTCGTATTCTTGGTTTTGTCCAGAAGTATTAGCAGAATTTTCCAAATTTGCGAGTGCCAAGCGCAAATTCTCGCGGATTGGGTCACTTTCGCCATTGTCTAGTGCAAATGCGCGACGCAATACCTGCTCGGCTTCGGCATATTTGCCTTGTTCCATCAGGACCACGCCAAGATTGTTCATGGCCTCGGGCCAATCCGGCTCGGCCTTGACGGCGCGGCGCAACAGGGTTTCGGCCTGACCTAGGCGTCCAAGGCCTAAATTGGCAGTGCCCATGCTGGATAACACTTCGCCGGTCATACCGTGTGCCAGCGCCGCGCGGGTAAATGCCTCGAGCGCCAGTTCGTATTCATTGGCGGCCATTAACCTATGCCCGACCTCTAGCCCGTCTTCAGCCTGACCACGATGGTCCACGCCTGGTGCCCAGGGGCTGACTGTATCCGGTGTTTCTGGCCCGCAAGACGCCACCACCGCTAGGGCGGTGATGGCGATCAGGATCTTGCGAAACGGTGTGGGCAAAGCCTCACCAATTGGTTTCATGTTTAGTTGCCTGTGTTGCCCAGGTTGGAAATGTTCTTCATAGACGGGCCAACCAGAATGATCAGCAGCGGCGGAAGTGTCAGTCCCATTGTGGCAAGGGTCATTTTTGTTGGCAACTTGTTTGCGGCCTCTTCTGCCCGCATCACCCGTTTATCTCGCATTTCAGCGGCATAGACCCGCAGAGCGTCGGCGATTGAGGTACCAAAGGTGGCCGATTGGATCATCACGGTGACAAAAGAGGACAGATCCTGGACATCGCACCGGGTCGCCATGTCGCGCAGTACCTTGTCCTTGTCTTTGCCCGCCTTCATCTCATAGGCCACGATATCAAATTCGTCGGCCAGATCAGGATATGAGGCGTGCAGTTCTTTGGCCACGCGGACAATGGATTGATCCAGCGACTGCCCGGCCTCGACGCAGACCAGCATCAGATCCAGCGCGTCGGGGAAACCAGAAGTGATCCGATCTTTACGCTCGGCGATACGGCGGGTGATCCAGTATTTCGGCAGCATATAGCCAGCGCCACCGGGGCCAATAATCCGGATCATCATCTGCTGGCCGGTGAATTCGATTTCAGCATTCAGCACATAAACAAACACCAAGCCCAGGATTAGTCCAAAGATACCCAGGGCAAACTGGGCAAAGTGGAAAAACCGAACCGAGTCTTTGGATTGATAACCAGCTTGGCGTAGCTTCAGCTCCATCGCCGAGAGTTCCTCGGCGTTTTGTGGCTCGAGGAAGGAGGCAAATTTCTTGAGCTGTTCGTTCCGGTTGCCCTGACGCAGGCGTTCTTTCTGCGGCTTGTCCTTAGCCTCTGGCGAGTTGCTTTTCTTCAGCTTCTTGAGCGGGTCTTCGGGCTGATTCATCAACAGGGGTATGGTCAGCAGGATCATGAACAATCCCAGCAGGCCAACCACCAGCAAAGGACCAAAGTCGCCCAGATGCTCGGTCAGGAAGGTGTTGATATTTGTCAGGAAATCCATGTCGAATACCCCTCCCTTAAACTTTGATGTTGGTCAGCGCGCGCATGACGAAAAGATTGACAGTCAACAGTGTGCCGACAATGAAGCAGCAAGGGATAAAGTAGGGGTGGTCCAGCACCTCGTCGTAGAAATGCGGATCCTTAGCCAGAGTGCCCATCAAGGCAAGCAGCGGAAAGGCTGACAGGAACTTGCCGGACCATTGCGCCTCGGCGGTGATTGCCTTGACCCGGCGGAACAGACGGAACCGCGCCCGGATCACCTTGGCGAGTCCGGCCAGAACCTCGGCCAGGTTACCACCAGATTGGGCCTGAATGGTCACGGCCACCGCCAGAAAACGCATGTCCTGCATGTCCAGCCGTTCAGCCATTTCCTTAAGGGCCTCGCCAACGTCACGACCATAGGCGGCTTCGTCCGCAATCATACCAAATTCGGTGCCGAGCGGATCAGCGACCTCTTTCGAGACGATTTGAATAGCTGAGGAAAAAGGGTGACCAACACGCAGGCTGCGCACGATCAGTTCAACGGCATCAGGCAACTGTTCCTCGATCAGGCCCATGCGTTTCTTGGCTTTGTTGTTAACCCAGATGAACACCGCAGCAACGCCGATGATAATTGAACCCATAATGCGGACAGGCAATTGAGTTTCAGTGCCGATGCTAAGCCCGGTAAAGGCCAGCAGCGACAATCCCGCCATGATCATAACCAGCTGTCGGGGCGTAAAAGCAATCGCAGCCTTTTGGGCCTTTTCCGCCAGCAGCGAATACAGCGGAATGGACTGGGTTTTCATGTGCTGCTGCATTTCTTTGCGCAGCTGTTCCAGTACCTGTTCGCGGTTTCCGCCCTTGTCGAGCATCTCGAGCCGGCGATTGACCCGACTGTTCAGGCTGATGGATTTGCCAAAAGCCACCAGATACAGGCCTTCGACTAACACTAGGACGCCAACAAAAATCAGACCGTAGATGATTGGTTCTGCACTCAGTTCCATCAGCGTGACTCCATCGTGGTGGGTTCGTAAATTGAAGCGGGCAAGTCATAGCCCCACATGCGGAACCGTTCCGAGAAATGGCTGCGCACGCCGGTCGCGGTAAAATGTCCGATGATCTTGTTCTCGGGGGTCAGGCCAACACGCTGATAGCGAAAGATTTCCTGCATCGAGATCACATCGCCCTCCATGCCGGTGATTTCCGTGATCGAGGTCATGCGGCGCGACCCGTCTTGCAAGCGCGAGACCTGCACAATCAAGTTTACCGCAGATGAGATCTGGCTGCGCACCGCCTTGAGCGGCATTTCAATGCCCGACATCGCGATCATGTTTTCTAGACGGCTGACACCGTCACGGGCCGAGTTGGCGTGAATGGTGGTCATAGATCCGTCGTGGCCGGTGTTCATCGCCTGTAACATGTCGATGACCTCCTCGCCGCGGGTCTCGCCGACGATGATACGGTCGGGGCGCATCCGCAGAGCGTTTTTTAGACAGTCGCGAGGGGAGACCTCGCCCTTGCCTTCGACATTTGGCGGCCGACTTTCCATCCGGCCCACATGGGTCTGTTGCAATTGCAATTCGGCGGTGTCTTCGATGGTCAGGATGCGTTCAGCGTTGTCAATGAAGCTGGACAATGCGTTCAGTGCGGTGGTTTTACCTGAACCGGTACCGCCCGAGACGACAATATTCAGTCGAGTGGCCACGGCTGCCTGCAAAAATGCGGCCATTTCTTCGGTAAACGCCCCAAAACTCACCAGGTCATCAATGCCCAGTTTGTCCTTTTTGAATTTCCGGATCGACACCAATGATCCGTCCACCGCAATCGGCGGCACCATGGCGTTAAAGCGCGAGCCGTCAGCCAGTCGGGCATCGACATAAGGGTTGGATTCATCAACCCGGCGGCCAACGGCAGAAACGATCTTATCAATGATCCGCAGAAGATGCTTTTCATCTTTGAAAACAACATCGCTGAGCTGCAGTTTACCATCGCGTTCCACAAATATCTGATGCGGGCCGTTGACCAGAATATCGTTGACAGTGTCGTCCTGCAGCAGAGTCTCCAATGGACCCAGACCAGTGACCTCGTCATACAGCTCTTTGGTCAGCGTCTGGCGGTCATCGCGGTTCAGCACGATGCCTTTTTCTTCCAGGATCTCGTTGGTGATCGTGGTGATTTCAGCACGAAGTTCGGTTTCGTTGGCGTTTTCCAGCGCGGCGAGGTTCAGTTGCTCCAGCAACTCACGGTGCAACTGGATCTTGATCTCACCCAGCCGTTCCTTGCGCTTGCGCTCTTTATCCTGGGGCGCGGCCTCGGTCGAGGATGCGGGCATGGGGCGACGCAAAGACGCGGCTTGGTTCGCGGCCTGTTGAGGCTCGATTGGAGCCACAGGCTGTGCCGTTTTCAGCTTTGCAACATTGCTTGCGGGCTTAGCCGCTCCGGCCTGTTTTTTGTACTTAGAAAACATTAACGACCCCCAAGGGATGATATTGAATTAGGCTGCGGCGACGTCATGCTGACCCAGCTCATGCAGAGAAAGTGCCAGCTTGGCGATTTCTTTGCGGAGCGGGTTCTTGGGGGCAGATACCGCCAAGGGAAGCCCGTGATCACAACATTGGGCAACGGGTTTGCCGCCGTCGGGCAGCTGTAGATCAATCGAAATGCCGAGGGATTCAGCCATCCGTTTGACCCGGCTCTTGCCACTCAAATCGGTGAATTTGGGCGCCCGGTTCAGGGTGAAGCGCAGTTTTTCAAACGGCAGCTCTTCTGACTGCAATGCGCGCTTCATGCGCAGCGCGTTTTGGGCCGACCGCATGTCGAGCTCAATCAGGGCAAAATAGACATGTGCCTTGGTCAGCACGCATTCGGACCATTGCACCAGAGTGCGCGGCAGATCGATCACCACAAAGTCGAAATGGCTGCGCGCCATGGCAATGAGGCGTTCGATATCGTCGGATGAGAAGAAATCGAGGGGGACCATTTCGGAGGGGGCGGTCAGAACCTGTAGTTTGTCCTGGAAAGACAACAGCGCCTGACCAAACATCTCGGCGTCCATTTCGTCGATCTGTCCAAGCATCTCCATGACGATCTCGCGGCGGGGCAGATCCAGATAGGTTGCCACCGAGCCGTGCTGCATATCAAAATCCATCAGGCAAACGCTGGGCTCGTCCTGGTCGCTCAGCTCAGCCAATTCCCAGGCCAGATTGACGGCCAGAGTGGTGGAGCCGGATCCGCCTGCCAGACCCTGACAGACAATCACAGCCCCTTCACGGGCACTGCCAGACTGCAATTGATGGGGGTTAGGTTTGGCGGATTCAGGTTCTGGCTCGGGCGCGGTCACACGTTCGATCGCGGCCTGCAATTCCTGTTCCGGAAGCGGGTAGGGGACAAATTCATCTGCCCCTTGGCGCAGCAGTTGGTGCAACGAGGCGGGGGTGACATCCTCGGCAATCAGGATCACTTTGATATCGCGGGACTTGGCCTGAGAGATGATTTCTCCCATCAGAACCAGATTGTCTTCGTCGCTGCCATCAATGGCGAGGGCTACAAATTCCAGTGCTTCTGCTTCGGGCTGATTGAAGAACGCCAAGGCCTCGGCAAAACCGAGGTCGCCCCAGCTTTCGCCCATTGTGGCTTCCATGTCCTCGATCAACAAGTCGAAGTTCTGCACATCGCGGCTGACTGTGCAGGCCACAATTGCGTTGGTTTCTGGTTGCGGCGTTACACTGCTCATTGCCATTATCCTCATTGGGGGTAACGGCAGGTTTCACCTGTCCGTTCCTACGTGCGACTCACTCGGCGCACGTCACCTCTTGAAGATAGTGTCGGGGGTAATCTTGGCGATAATTGGGCCAAAAAGCCCCAATAGTTGGGAAAGCCTAAACGTTTGTGGCGCGGTTGGCCTATTCCAGCGTCGAGGTTAGCGATTCTGCAGTGGTCAGCGAGGTGGCAGGTACTGCGCTTGCGATATATTCACGGTAAACCACCTGAGCGTATTTTCCATCCAGCAATGAAGGGTGATTTTTCAGGAAACCGGACACTTCGGTCACCGTACGCCGGTTTTGCCGCTCACGCGTCTGAGAGACGATCAGAGGTTGGGTTTCACCATAGGAAACAACGGCTTCCAGACGTGAGCGACTGATGCCGCGGGACGACAGATAGCGTACAGCCGCGCGGGCCCGGCGCAGTCCTAGCGATTTGTTGTAGCCGGACGATCCAACGGCATCGGTGTGGCCATAGACGCGAAAGCGGATCTCGGGGAACTGTTTGATCCAGGTTGCCTGCTTATCCAATACGGCACGCGCATTGGCGTCCAATTGGGCGCTGTCGAAATCAAAGTTGATGGTTGGTGGGACCTCTTGCGCGAATCGATGCGCCAGTTGCACCGCGTAGTCACGCTCACCACTCATCACCAGGGAATTATTCAGCGTCGAATTGCCAAAACTACCCCGGTCCAATTCATGTCCAGCTTCATAGCCACAGGCGGTGAGCGATAGGCCCAGCCCCAGAACCGCTGCATGTTTGATCATCTGCGCCATCCTTCGATTAGTCCATCACATAGCCATAGGAGCCGCTGAAATCTTGGTTGGCAACTTCACCGGCTGGGCCATTTTGTGTTCGCGCAACCCGTCCGTATAGGAAAAGTTCGTTTTCGCTGGGTGGTTTGACCCGGTCAGTCGGCAGACTGAGCGCTTCGCCACGAGTTGGGGTGACCAGATGGGCGCTGATGATGATCACCAGTTCGGTCTGCTGGCGCTGATAGTCGGCGCTGCGGAAGAGTGCACCCAGAACCGGTACGTCACCCAGCCAGGGTAATTGCGAGGAATTGTCGAGAAACGTATCCTCAATCAGCCCAGCAATTGCAAAACTCTCGCCATCGCGCATCTCGACCGTTGTCGAGGTCTCGCGGCGTGAAAACGCGCTGATTGATAACCCATTCAACACGATAGAATTGGTCGGATCAATCGCTGAGACCGAGGTCCTGAGTTCCAGATTGATCAGGTCGCCGTCAACAACCCGCGGAACAAAGGCCATTTCAATGCCGAAAGGTTTGAACTCTACGGTGATCAGGCCGTCTTCTTGCGCCACAGGCACCGGGTATTCGCCACCAGCCAGAAACTTGGCCTCTTGCCCTGACAGGGCTGACAGGTTGGGTTCGGCTAGAGTGCGGACCATACCTTTTTGTTCCAGCGCCTCAAGCAGCAGCGCCACTTGTACCGATCCGACGTCAAAACCGAACACAACAGCGCCGGTGTTATCGTTGCTTAAGGGGATATTGTTGTTCAGCGCATTGGTGAGCGACGGTTGGTTGTTCAGAGTATTAATGCCCCCATTGATGCCGGTGCCGCTAAAGCCAAACGAGGCGCTGAGTGATTTCGACACCGCGCGTTGCATTTCGGCAAAGCGCACCTTGAGCATCACTTGCTGCACGCCACCGACCGACATCAGGTTCGAGACCCGCTCGGGGGCATATCGTTCGGCCAGATCCATCGCCCGCTGCAATCGCGCGGCGCTGGACACGGTGCCAGACAGGACAATGCCGTCATTGGCAGTGCGGACTTCAATTTTTTCGTTGGGTAGGATCTGACGCAGCCGTTCTTTGAACTCGCTGACATCTGCGGACACGCGTACGTCGACATTGGTAATCAACCGACCGGTCGCATCCAGCAAAGTGAGTGTGGTCAGTCCCGGCGATTTGCCCAGCACATAGATTGTGCGGTCTGACAGGGACGAGATATCCGCAATGCCGGGGTTGGCAATGCTGAGTTCCGAGAACGGAACATCACTTTCCACTACCACCGCCCGGTTCATCGGGACATCAAGTTGGGTTGCCGTGCCCTTTTTGACCACCCGTAGACCTTCGGCCCATGCGGTGTCAGCCACTGGTGTACATACCAGAGCAAACCCAGTTAGGGCTGCTGCTACAATAGTTCTAAATGCCATGTGACCTGCCTCTCCGATCACGCCTCGTTACCGGGTCTTTTGCCCGTCTTTGAAACCACTGTGGGCCAGTTTGCTTAATTTTGCAAGAATCATGACCTCGTTACCACCTCCATTGTGGGGGCTGGGCAACAGAAACGAGAGAGAGCCGCCCAAAATGAGCGGCTCTGCATGAGTGGATCAGGTATCACAGAGGGTTTCAGAACCCTTGGGTTGTGACACTAGTTGTTGCAGGGGATCGGAATTTCCACCACCTCGGCACCACGGCGGGTGCGAATGGTACAGACACGTTCCTGCTCAGCCTCAGGGGTTGCGACGCGTTCACCCAAACCCAGCAAGCTGCGCTGGTCTACCTCGACAAACGAAGCAATGGTGTCATCCCCGGCGCCAACCAGTGACAGCGAAAGGCTACCGGTGGTTTGGGCCTGGGCCAAGGCGGCCACCTGCTTGGGCAAAGCGGACACGGTAACAGTGCGCGCAATAATGGCGCTGTCGATGTCTCCACCTGCGCTTTGGTCAATGGCGATCAGCTCGATATTGGCCTGGATCAACCGGGTCAATTCACCGCGGCGACGCTCGTCGGCATCTCCCAGGCTACCGGTCCAGTAGATATCTACCTTGTCACCGGGGCGCAGGAAACCGGACACGCCGGATGAGACGTCCACCTTGATCGCAAAGGCACGCATGCCACGTTTCAAGCGTGAGGTAATGCCGGCATCTTCACCTGGCTTGGTGATCTTGACAGTTAGAATCGCCTCGTTCGGTTCTATCGTGCGCAGGACAACGCGCGCCTCGCCCGCGAACTCGGGCGGAAACAGCGCGTCCAGTGTCGAATAAGTGCCTTCGGGCAGGCTGGCCTGGGGCCATTGCACCATTCGCACCGCCTCTTTGGTCAGGCGTTCGCCGTACTTCAAAGCTGTGTTGGCAACAAAAACGTCGACAGTGGCGATATTCTCGACCTTTTCTGCGTTCGCCTGGGCCAGAGCATTCTGATAGGTGGCGATATAGTTTTTGGCCATCATCACCGCGCCGCCTGCCAGGGCGACACCGACAATCAAAACCAGTCCGAAAACTGCGCGCATTGTGTTACCTCTCTTTGGACAAGCCGTGAACGGACGGCGAGCCCGTATTTCTGTATCACTCAAACCTGAGTAAGGGGTTTAAATGACGACCGGTTGCCCGGAGCGTGCCGAACCACGTTGGTTCAGTTAGCTGAAGGTCCAGTTCGACATGTAACTGGACAGGGCATCTGCCAGACCAAGCGCACCATCCTGCATCGCGGATGCAATCAGCACACACAGGCCAACAATGGCAGCTGTCAAAACCACCCAATCGACCGTTACCGCACCGTCATCATCAGTAGAATATGATTTTAGTTTATTCATTGCGAACCTCACTTATGGAGAGTTCCTGGGCAAAGGGCCGCGCCTTTGGATAAAAGACGCGGCCCCCAAACTCATGTCAGCAAAAGTCGCGACTTAGGTTGGAGCCTGCAGCGCCAGGAACGAGCCAGTCGAGGTGGTCAGGTCGGACGCGCCGGATTGGATCGAAGTGTAAACAACGCCGGCCAGAGCAGCAACGGCGGCTGTCAAAACAACCCAGTCAACAGTCACGGCGCCAGCTTCGTCTTTGCGGAAGTTTTTGAAGAATTTGATCATTGTTAGTCCCTCCAGGGATTTAAAAGTTTGTTTCCACCTTGCCGTCCAGTGTTTGAGCTTGCTCTCTCCTGCGAAGCTCATGTTCGACTTGGTATGAGCACTTATACCCTTCGGAGCGTGGCAGCATTTGGGCCAAAAATTGGATTCTAGCGCCTTATTTTAACTTTTTGGCAAGATCCTCTGTATGGCGTTGAAATTAAAGGGTTACACGATTTATTAATTCTAAATACTCGTGTCGGAAGCGCGGCAAGACGTGGCAAATGTGGCGATACCGCCAGAATTCGGGCCTGAGATCTGGTCTTTGAACCGTTTTCGTTGCTACATCGTCAAAACAACAACATCAGGGCGGTCCCATGTTTCTCCGTGTTGCGACTCTGGTTGTGTTTTCCATCCCGATATGGGCGATGGGGGATACTCCAGCACCCTTTCCCACATTTGAGGCCAAACGAGTGCGGCCACCGCAACCGGGCACAAGCCAGCGCATAACCATACAAATAGAAGAGCAGCAGCAGGTGCCTGCTGCTGAAGTGGAAAGCCCGGCGGATCGTGCTGATGGCCCTGCAGATCACTCAGTAGGGCGGTATGGATGGTTCTGGGAGCAGGTGTCACCGGAACTAGCAGCCTCGGGTCCGGGGCGGTTGGGCAAGGCGCTGATGGTTCTGTCTGGCGGGGAGGGAGTGGCCGCACCCCGGTTGCAGCTGATGCAGGACATTGCACAGGCGCAGGGTATTTCGATTCTGACTGCTAGTATTGATACCAATGTTTCGCCAGCGTTGATTCTTGCGGTCATTGCTGTGGAGTCTGCAGGTCAGGCTGACGCCATCAGTTCCGCTGGGGCGCAGGGGTTGATGCAGCTGATGCCGGATACGGCGACGCGGTTTGGAGTGGACGATGCATTGGTGGCTCAGCAGAACATTCAGGGGGGAACAAAGTATCTGGATTGGCTGATGGAGGAGTTTGGCGGCGATCCGGTTCTGGTTCTTGCAGGGTACAATTCTGGCGCAGGAGCCGTACGAGAGCACAGTGGTGTGCCGCCTTTCCCGGAAACCAGAGACTACGTGCCTAAAGTGCTGGCAGCGTTTCAAGTGGCGAAGGGGTTGTGTCTGACGCCGCCAGAGTTGATTATCGACGGCTGCGTGTTCCGTACCATGAACTAAAAAAGGCCCGCCTTGATCCAGACGGGCCTCATAATCATTTGGTTTGCGCAAACCGTGCCTCAGCCGACGATTGTTGCCTCGGTCGCGGCGCGTAGCTCGTCTTCGGTGACGCCATCAGCGGTTTCAACGATCTTCAGGCCGCCCTCAACCACGTCCAACACGCCAAGGTTGGTGATGATGCGATCAACCACGCCTTTACCGGTCAGCGGCAGGGTGCAGTCTTTCAGTACTTTAGAGACACCATGTTTGTTGGCGTGATCCATCACCACAACAACGCGGCCAACACCTGCGACCAGATCCATGGCGCCGCCCATGCCTTTGACCAGCTTGCCGGGAATCATCCAGTTTGCCAGATCACCATTCTCGGCCACTTCCATTGCGCCCAAGATCGCCATGGCGATTTTGCCACCGCGGATCATCGCGAATGACTGCGCTGAGTCGAAATAGGCGGTTTGTGGCAGCTCGGTGATGGTCTGCTTGCCTGCGTTGATCAGGTCTGCGTCCTCAGACCCTTCGATTGGGAAGGGGCCCATGCCCAGCATGCCGTTTTCCGACTGCAGGGTCACTTCGATACCTTCGGGGATGTGGTTGGACACCAGCGTCGGAATGCCGATGCCAAGGTTCACATACCAGCCGTCTTGTAGTTCGAGTGCGGCGCGTGCCGCCATTTGATTACGATCCCACATGATTAAGCCTTTCGCACAGTGCGCTGTTCGATGCGCTTTTCATGATCGCCCTGAATAATGCGATGCACATAAATACCTGGCAGGTGGATGGTGTCGGGGTCAAGCGAGCCAGTTGGCACGATCTCTTCTACCTCGACCACACAGATCTTGCCGCAGGTGGCGGCAGGCGCGTTGAAGTTGCGGGCGGTTTTGCGGAAGACCAGATTGCCGGTCTCGTCGGCTTTCCAGGCTTTGATAATGGCCAGATCGGCATACATGCCTTCTTCCATGATGTAGTCTTCCATGGTGCCATCTGGGCCGGTGGGGAACTGCTTCTCCAGCTTGCCTTCGGCGATCACGGTGCCCACACCGGTTTTGGTGAAGAAGCCGGGGATGCCAGCGCCGCCAGCTCGCATGCGCTCGGCCAAGGTGCCCTGTGGATTGAATTCCAACTCCAGCTCTTCGCTCAGGTACTGACGCATGAATTCGGCGTTTTCACCCACATAAGACGAGATCATTTTCTTGACTTGCTTAGTCTGCAACAGGATGCCGATGCCAAAATCATCAACGCCCGCGTTGTTGGAGGCAAAGGTCAGATCCTTGGTGCCAGCCTCTTTGATGGCGTCGAGCAGCAATTCCGGAATACCGCAGAGGCCAAAGCCGCCTGCCGCAATAAACATGCCATCGTGAAGCAGCCCGTCGAGCGCCTCTGTGGCATTGGCGTAGATCTTTTTCATAGAAAACTCCCAGCAACATACCCTTTGGATAGGGTTCTGACGCTGGGGCAGGGGCAAGTCAACAATACTGAGGGTACTGAGTATTACTACGGGTGTCCGTTGAGATGCGAAGGGGCGAGGGGCCAGCCCCTCGCGCTCCCCGAGGTATTTGCGAAAAGAAGAAGTATGAGCCGTCGAGGAAATGATCTGGGAGATCATTTCAGGCTCGAACGGGCGGAGCCCTTAGCCGCTGGACGTCTTAGTCTTAGTCTTTGGCAGCGGCCTTTTTGGCGGGTGCTTTCTTCTTGGCGGCTGGCTTCTTTTTTGCAGCCGGTTTTTTCTTGGGCGCGGCTTTTTTCTTGGTGACTTTTTTGCCGGCCTTTTCAGTGATCAGCTGGACGGCCATTTCCATGGTGACGTCTTTGGCTTCGACATCCTTGGGAAGGGTGGCATTCACCTTTTCCCATTTGATGTAAGGGCCATATTTACCGTCCATGATATTGACGGCGCCGCCACCATCTGGATGCTCACCAAGTTCCTTAAGCGCTTTAGCTGCGGCGCGACGACCACGGCCCGGATTGGCGCGTTTTTCGGCCAGCATTTCCATCGCGTGGTTCATGCCGACCTCAAACACGTCGAGCGTATTCTTCAGGTTCACATAGACCGGTTTTTCCTCTTCCGGCATTTGATGCATGATATAAGGACCAAAGCGGCCCAGATTGGAGGCAACAGTGCCGCCTTCCGGGTGTTGGCCGATCTCGCGCGGTAGGGTCAGCAGGGTGACGGCCTGTTCCAGTGTCACCTCGTTTGGACCCCAGCTGGGCAGATACTCCTTGCCCTGTTTTGGCAGCGAGGAGCGCGGTGGCTTCTTGTTCTCTGGCGTCGGTTCGCCGCGTTGGACATATGGACCAAAGCGGCCCGACTTCAGGTGGATTTCGTCGCCTGCATCTTCACCCAGTACACGTTCATAACCTTCGGCACCTTCGCCGGAAATGGGGCGGGTATAGTTACATTCGGGATAGTTGCCGCAGCCGACAAAGCCGCCAGTGCGCGAGGATTTCAGATGCAACTGGCCCAGGCCGCATTTTGGGCAGGCGCGTGGATCTGTGCCATCTTCACGTGGGGGATACAGCTGTGGTGCCAGCGCATCGTCGAGAACGTCCAGCACTTCGGAAATGCGCAGGTCCGAGGTTTCAGAGATGGCCGCCGAGAAATCGCGCCAGAATTTGCTGAGTAATTCCTTATAGTCGCCGTTGCCGGCGCTGACATCGTCAAGCTGGCCTTCCAGGTTTGCGGTGAATTCGTAGCCGACATATTGGCGGAAGAAGTTCAGCAGGAAGATGGTAACGATGCGGCCCTTGTCTTCGGGGAACAGACGATTTTGTTCCTTGCGGACATATTCGCGGTCTTGAATCGTGGTGATGACGCTGGCGTAGGTCGAAGGGCGGCCAATGCCCAGCTCTTCCATCCGTTTGACCAGCGTTGCCTCGGTGTAGCGCGGCGGTGGCATGGTGTGGTGCTGAAGGGCCAGGACCGATTCATTTGGCGACAACAGCGCCGATCCGTTGCTGCGCAACTCACCGCTTTGTTGACTTTGGGCGCCAGTCTTGGCGGCCTTGTCGAACTGCGCGACAAGCGAGCTGTCGGCGAACTTGGCTGCTTCGCCCATCATGATCTGTGGCAGGCGCTTGTCGTCGTCATCCTGAACAACGTCATCGCGGCCTTCTTCATAGACACGCATGAAGCCGTCAAACAACACCACCTGACCTGTCGCCCGCAACAAGACCTGCTTGTCGTTCGAGCCGACATCGACGGTTGTGCGTTCCATCCTGGCACTGGCCATCTGGCAGGCCAAGGTCCGTTTCCAGATCAGGTCATAAAGTTTGCGCTGATCCGCCTCGGTCACCTTAAGGCTGGCAGCATCGCGGCTCATATCGGTGGGGCGAATACATTCGTGCGCTTCTTGTGCGTTCTTTGCCTTGTTCTTGTAGACCCGTGGACTGTCGGGAACGTATGTGCCGCCATAACGCTTGTCGATCTCGGCGCGCGCTTCGGTCACCGCTTCGGGGGCCATGTCGATGCCATCCGTTCGCATGTAGGTTATATGACCGGCCTCATAGAGACGTTGCGCCGTGCTCATTGTTTGCTTGGCACCCATACCGAACTTTCGGCTTGCCTCTTGCTGCAGGGTCGAGGTCATGAAGGGCGCCGAAGGGTTGCGCGCGGCGGGTTTTGCCTCGACCGATTTTACCATCAGATCACGGGTGGCTACGGCCTGCACAGCCAGTTCAGCGGCAGTACCGTTGGCGAGGCTGAACTTGTCCAGCTTGTCACCGCCGAGCACTGTCAGGCGGGCTTCGAATTCTTGTCCACGCGGGGTGGTAAGCAGGGCGCGGACCGACCAGTATTCTTGCGGGTTAAAGGCTTCGATTTCGGTTTCGCGCTCGACGATCAGGCGCAGGCAGACCGACTGCACCCGGCCGGCAGATTTGGCGCCGGGCAATTTGCGCCACAGCACCGGAGACAGGTTAAAGCCCACCAGGTAGTCCAGTGCGCGGCGGGCCAGATAGGCCTCGACCAGCGGCATGTCGACTTGACGCGGGTTGGCCATTGCTTCGAGCACGGCGGTCTTGGTGATAGCGTTAAATGTGACCCGGCTGACTGGCGTGTCTTTCTTGATCGAGCGGCGTTTGGTCAGCGCCTCTTGCAGGTGCCAGCTGATGGCTTCGCCTTCGCGGTCGGGGTCAGTCGCGAGGATCAGTTCGTTGTCGTCTTTCAGGGCGTCGGCAATGGCTTTCATATGCTTGCGACTGTCGGCCCCGACCTCCCATGTCATTTCGAAATCATTGTCCGTATCAACCGATCCATTCTTCGGCGGAAGGTCGCGTACGTGGCCGTAAGATGCCAAAACTGTGTAGTTGGAGCCGAGATATTTATTGATCGTTTTGGCTTTGGCTGGGGATTCTACAACAACTACGGGCATTTAGGCTAAACCTTCTGGGACGGACACGGCACGTTCTATGGCCGGGCAAGATGTGGGGCGCAAGAGGGTATTGTCAATCCGCGAGTTTTGGGCGCAGGTTTGATGGGAAAATTAACATAAAAAATTGAGGGCTGAAATGAAAATTGGATGGGTATTGGTCAGCCTGTTGGCCGCTACACCTATAACGGCGCAGGGTCTGAGTAAATCCAAGAATAGCTCCGCGAACGTGCTGAAAAAGGCGCAACAACAGACCGTGCCGGATTGGTATGAGCCCCGACGTGGTACAGCAGAGCGCAAGGCGTTGATGAATGCGCTGCGACCGTTGGCCGAGGATGATTTGGGCGCGCCGGTGGAATTTGTTGTCCACGATCTGCGAGTCTCGGGCGATCGGGCTTATGCCGCGGTGCAGCCGCAACGGCCCGGTGGCAAAGAGATCGCGCTTGAAGACACACCGGGATATTTCCGCGGGGATTTCAGTGAAGACACAATGGATGGAACGAATATTCATGTGTTGTACGCCAGAAAAGGAGAAACATGGGTGGTGATGGAGTATTCTGTCGGGGCCATGGATGTCTGGTTTGCCGGTGAACCATTTTGCAGCAGTTGGGGGCCAGTGATTGCCGAGTTCTGCTACTGATCATTGCGTGACAACAGGCCGCCGGGCTGACGGATGATTTCACCTTCCAGTTCTAGATCGGTCAGGGCCGGTGAAATCTCACGCGCGGGGGCCGCTAGATCGCGGATTAGCTGATCCTCGGCAATGGGCGAGGGGCCAAGGCGCGACAGGATCTGTTGGTGCAGGGCTGCGGTTTCACGCAGGTTGCGCCGCTGTGGTGGTCTTGGTGGATCGTCGAGCTGCAATTCTTGTTGTGTGTCTGCGACCTGAGGTTTGAGGGCGGGTAGCGCGGCGATGACATCATCTGCGTTGCGAACCAGTTGCGCGCCATCGCGGATCAGCATGTTGCAACCGCTGGCGCGGGCATCAAACGGGTGGCCGGGCACTGCGAGGACCTCGCGGCCCTGATCCAGCGCATCGCGGGCGGTGATCAGACTGCCGGATTTGCCGGCCGCTTCGACCACGACCACGGCGCTGGCCAGCCCGGATATGATCCGATTGCGGCGGGGGAAATGGCGGGCCTGCGGTGTTAGGCCCATAGGTTGTTCAGACAAAAGTAGGCCCTGGCGGGCAATGTTCTGTGCCAAATCTGTGTTCGAGGTCGGGTAAATCACATCAACGCCGCCAGCCATGATGGCAATGGTGCCGCTGTCCAGCGCGGCCAGATGGGCAGCGGTGTCGACACCGCGCGCAAGCCCCGACACCACCACATAGCCCATTTCGCCAAGATCATGCGCCAGTGCGCGGGCCATGCGGGTGCCCAGAGACGATGCGTTGCGCGCGCCAACCAAGGCGATAATGGGGGATTGCAGTATTTTGGGGTCCCCCAAATACCACAGCAGCGGCGGGGCATCTTTCAACTGGGCTAGCAAAGGGGGGTAATGGACGTCGCCAAGGCACAAAAGTCGCGCTTTGGCGACTTTTGCGGCCTTGATTTCGGCGTCTATCACAGGGGCTGGGCATATTTTATACCCGTCTACTCCTGCGTCGCGTGCCATTTTGGGCAACGCATCCAGCGCATTCTGCGCTGAACCATACTCGTCGATCAGACGGTGAAAAGTCACCGCGCCAACCCTGCGAGAGCGCAACAGACGAAGCCAGGAATGACGAATATCTTCCGTGGTGGGTGGGAGTGGGGGGTGAGTGGAAGAAGTGTATTCTTCGGTCATCCGTCGCTCCGCCTGTATGCAAGATCATGTTTAACGCGAGGGCGGTTAACAGAGAGTGAACAAGCAAAGATTTTCAGAAGATTGTCCAAAAACTATCTAATTCACGGTGAAACAAAGAGAAAATTGACTTCGCAGGGGCAATCTTCCGGACCGCGAAGTCATTTTTTGTGCAGATTTTCTGCTTTTCATTAAGGAATCTGCGTCAGGCCGCCGCGCCACCGACTGTCAGGCCATCCATCAGCACTGTTGGCTGGCCGACGCCAACGGGCACCCATTGACCGGCTTTGCCGCAGTTGCCCATGCCAGGATCCAACGCCATGTCGTTGCCCAAGGCGCGTATGCGGTGCAGCGCGGTGGCCCCGTCACCAATCAGCGTGGCACCTTTTACTGGTGCGCCGACCTTGCCGTTCACCACCCGGTAAGCCTCGGTGCAGGAGAACACGAACTTGCCATTGGTAATGTCGACCTGGCCGCCGCCAAAGCCAACTGCCCAGATGCCATCCTTGATGTCAGCAATCAGATCTGACGGATCAGACTGGCCGCCCAGCATATAGGTATTGGTCATCCGCGGCATTGGCGCATGGGCATAGCTTTGACGGCGTCCGTTGCCGGTTGGGTCGACCCCCATCAAACGGGCGTTCTGGCGGTCCTGCATCAAGCCCACCAGAATGCCGTCCTCGATCAGAGTGGTGGCCTGCGACGGGGTGCCTTCGTCATCAATGGTGATCGATCCGCGCCGGTCGGGCAGGGTGCCGTCATCCAGCACGGTGACACCCTTGGCCGCAATGCGTTGGCCCATTAGCCCGGCAAAGGCCGAGCTGCCCTTGCGGTTAAAGTCACCCTCAAGCCCGTGACCGATGGCTTCGTGCAGCAGGATGCCAGGCCAGCCAGGCCCCAGTGCCACTTCCATGACGCCGGCAGGGGCGGGCACCGCATCCAGATTGACCAATGCAATACGCAGTGCTTCGCGCGCTTTGGCCTGCCAATCGACGGGATCTACCAGCCCGTCCAACCCGACACGACCACCGCCGCCCGCCGAGCCGCTCTCGCGAAGCCCGTCTTTTTCAACAATCACCGAGACATTAAGCCGGGTCATGGGGCGCACATCGCGCACCAGCACCCCATCGGCGCGCAGAATTTCCACCTCTTGCAACGAGGCGGCCAGAACCGCCGAGACCTGCACCACGCGCGGATCCAAATCCCGTGCAAAGGCATCAATCTCGCGCAGGGTTTCAATTTTCACCGCAAATGGCATCGCGCCAATCGGGTCGTCATCGGTGTATAGCTTGCGATTGGTGGCGCTGGGTGCGTCCGCCAGCGTGCCGCCACCGTCTCCAACAGCCAGCCGAGCAGTTTCTGAGGCGCGCTTCAAGGCTGCCATAGAAACGTCAGTAGAATGGGCGTAACCGGCGACTTCTCCGTTGACGGCGCGCAGGCCAAATCCTTCGGAGGCGTCATAACTGGCGCTACGCAGGCGGCCGTCATCATAAACCAGTGCTTCGGATTTGCGGCGTTCGGCAAAAATCTCGCCATCGTCAGCGCCGGCCAGTGCCGATTTCAGCACATTTAGTGCGTCATCGGCAGGCAAGGAGGTCTCAAAGGGACGAAAGGTAGTAGTTTCCATGGTGAGGACCTCATTTATTTTGATCTAAATCAACAAAGCGCCCATTTGACGCAAGCATAGCTCTTTATCTGGTCCGTGGAATATGATTTCTACCGTCAACAAATACAACGGGGCCAATGCGTTTTCTGGAATCAGCGATTCTTGAGTGAAATGCGGCGGCACGAAGAACAATGCGATCAAATGATCAGGACATAATATGAAGCACGCTTTGAAGCTGTCGGGCCTTTTTACAGGCCTTTTTAGTTTGCCAGCTATGGCCCAAGATAGTCTGGGCACTCTGGAGACCATTGGTAAACCTGTTGACGGTGCTCTTGGCTTTCAGCCAGCAGCCACAGAACTGGCGCGGGGCATGCAGTCGCTGGATTGGATGATTCTTGTGATCATCACTGCAGTCACTCTGTTCGTAGCAGCGCTGATGGCCTATGTGATCCTGCGCTTTAACCGTCGCGCCAATCCAACACCGTCGAGCTTTACGCACCACACTCCGGTCGAAATTGCCTGGACCCTGATACCGATTGTCATTCTGGTGTTCATCGGTTCGTTCTCGCTGCCGCAGTTGTTCAACCAGCAGGAAATTCCCGAGGCCGACATTACCATTAAGGTGACTGGCTACCAGTGGTACTGGGGCTATGAATATGTCGATCACGAATTCGGCTTTGAAAGCTTCATGCTGCCCAAGGACGAGCTGGAAGAAAACGGCTATGCACCGGATGAATATCTGCTGGCGACCGACACCGCTGTTGTTATCCCGGTTGGAAAAACCATTGTAATGCAAGTGACTGGCGCTGATGTGATCCACGCCTGGACGATTCCTGCCTTTTCCGTAAAGCAAGATGGTGTCCCTGGTCGCCTGGCGCAACTGTGGTTCAAAGCCGACAAAGAAGGCGTTTATTTTGGTCAGTGTTCCGAGCTGTGTGGCAAAGACCACTCCTATATGCCGATCACCGTCAAAGTGGTGAGCCAAGAGGTCTATGACGAATGGCTGAAAGGCGCGATCGACGAATATGCCGGTCTGCCGCAAAGCTTTCAAGTTGCCTCTAACTAAGCTGGTGTGAGGGGCGCTGATTGCGCACTTTTTCATACCCAGACAAGGCGCGATGAAATGCGCGCCTTGTCTGATTTCCAAACTACCCTAGGCTACGTGTATGACGCGCAGCCAGAAAACCAATGGACCAAAGATGAGCGACGCAAGCCTTCATGCCAGCACTCTCCGCGAGGACGAGGCAAGCTTTGGCGACTATTTTGCCCTGCTTAAGCCGCGGGTGATGTCGCTGGTGGTGTTCACGGCACTGGTTGGCCTGCTGGCCGCTCCGGTTGCCGTGCATCCGGTTATTGGCTTTTGCGCCATCTTGTTTATCGCCATCGGAGGCGGTGCCTCGGGTGCGTTGAACATGTGGTGGGACGCCGACATCGACAAAGTGATGAAGCGCACCAAGGGCCGTCCGATCCCGGCCGGCAAGGTTGAGGCAGGCGAGGCGCTGAGCCTCGGTCTGGCGCTGTCCGGCATGTCGGTGATCATGCTGGCACTGGCCACCAATCTGATGGCGGGTGCGTTTCTGGCCTTCACCATCTTCTTTTACGTCGTTGTTTACACCATGTGGTTGAAGCGGGTGACGCCGCAGAACATCGTTATCGGTGGCGCTGCCGGAGCCTTTCCACCGGTCATCGGTTGGATCGCAGCCACCGGCACCATGTCGGTCGAGCCTTGGTTGATGTTTGCCCTGACCTTTGTGTGGACACCTCCGCATTTCTGGGCGCTGGCGCTGTTTATGCGTAACGATTACGACGACGCAGGTGTGCCGATGCTGACCGTAACCCACGGTCGCCGCACCACCCGCGTTCATATCCTAGTCTATACTATCCTGCTGGCGATCTTGGCCGTTGGAACTGCGTTCTCGGGCATTGGCGGGCCAGTCTATCTGGCGGTGTCGCTGGTGCTGAACGCAATGTTCCTGCACGGCGCCTGGAAGATCTGGCGGCGTGACGAGGATGATTCCGAGGCTGATAACTTCAAAGTCGAGCGCAGCTTCTTCAAACTGTCGCTGCTCTACCTTTTCCTGCATTTCGGCGCTATTTTGACCGAAGCCCTGTTGAAACCTTTTGGACTAGGAGGCTGGTAACATGAGCTTCAAGCCGCAACACGAACTGCATCAACGCCGCTTTGGCCGCAACTTGGGCGTCGGCCTATCGCTGGCTGGCTTTGTGGTGCTGGTCTTGGCACTGACCATCGTCAAGGTCACCTCGGATGATTTCAAACTGCCCAAGATCCAGACCTTGGAGCAAAACTGATGGCACTGGACGCTCCTCAGAAGACCGCAGCCCAACTGGTTGGCGTCGTCGTCGTAATGGGGGCGCTGGCCTGGGCCTCGGTGCCGTTTTACAACTGGTTCTGCAGCGTTACTGGCTTTGGCGGGGTCACCGGCGTGGCCCTAACAGATTCAGATGTGGTGCTGGATCAGACCATCACCATCCGCTTTGATGCCTCCAAGGATCGCGACATGGCCTGGGAGTTCAAACCCGTGGTGCGCGAAATGGAGCTGAAGATCGGTGAGACCGGGTTGGCCTTTTATGAGGCTTACAACCCAACCGATCGCCCCATTGCGGGTTCGGCGTCCTATAACGTCACGCCCTATTCGGCGGGCGGCTTTTTTGAAAAGATTCAGTGCTTCTGCTTTGAAGAGCAGATCCTGCAACCAGGGGAGCGGGTGCAGATGCCCGTGACCTTCTTTGTCGACCCGGAAATCGTAGACGACCGGGACGGCAAATACGTACATACGATAACGCTGTCGTACACATTTTACGAAGTAGATCTGCCCGAGGGTTATGCTGCCCTTGAATCCGGTGAAAACACCGGGGCAGAAACCAACATGAACTAGCCCGGCAGGTGAGGGACACTTAAATGGCGCACGCTAAAAATCACGACTATCATATTCTTCCACCGTCAATCGCCCCCCTTATGGGCGCGGCTTTCGGTTTCATTATGCTGTTCGGCGCAGTGCTGTGGATGCACGGCATCACCGCATGGCCGTTTTGGATTGGCCTGCTTGGTGTGCTTTACACCAGTTATGCCTGGTGGGCCGAAGTGGTTGTAGAGAGCAATGTCGGCGACCACACCACTGTGGTCAGCATCGGGTTGCGCTATGGCTTTATCCTGTTTGTGATGTCCGAGGTGATGTTCTTCTTTGCTTGGTTCTGGTCGTTTTTCAAACACGCGATCTACCCGATGCAAGAGTATTTCGGCACCGAGTATGTGCAGCCGGCCATTCACATCGTTGACCCGTTTCACCTGCCGCTGATCAACACGTTGATCCTGCTGCTGTCGGGTTGTGCCGTCACTTGGGCGCACCACGCGCTGGTGCACGACAATGACCGCAAATCGCTGGTACAGGGTCTGGCCATTGGTATTGCCTTTGGTATCGCCTTCACCGGCCTGCAGGGCTTTGAATACTATGAATTGCTGGCCCATGATGGGTGGAAGTTCGGCGAAGATATCTTCTACTCGAACTTCTTTATGGCAACTGGCTTCCACGGCTTCCACGTGTTGCTGGGGACCATCTTCCTGATCGTTTGTCTGATTCGTGCCATGAAGGGTGCCTTTACCCCAACGCAACACATCGGCTTTGAGAC
>MAAC01018859.1_pt1 | contig 42876 bp, 37 predicted proteins | sample 1115981 | NCBI WGS metagenome assembly MAAC01 (sample SAMN04961126, study PRJNA320927) | seawater metagenome | isolation source: sample BD02T64 sea water enriched with oil for 64 days | place: USA:Gulf of Mexico | collected 2013-07-27 | reverse complement strand
ACCCTTAAATCAACCATTTTCTTCAGTTTTTTTGCCTAGTCACTTCAACTAAACACTTTCAAATAATGGCTCGCTTCCCGGCTTCCCGTTGAGCGAGGCGCGCATTCTACAGAGCTGCGTAATACTGTCAATACCTAATTCAATTCTTCGTGAAAATAACGCAATGACATCCAACACCAGCCCCACACCCGATAGCTACACCCAGCGCAAGAGATGAAAATGCTTCTTGCCGCGGCGCAAGAGATGGTAGCGACCGAAGTATGCACTCGAGGGGGCCAACGCAGCAGATTCATCGCGAACTTGCTCACCATTAACACGCACCGCACCATCGCGGATAAACTTCCGCGCCTGACCCTGAGTTACCTCACCCCGTGGGGTTAATGCCAAGCCCGAGCTCACCAGCGCATCCAGCAATGAGACCCCCCCAGTCTCAATATCACTACTTGGCATGCCATCCAATGCAAGCTGCCCTAAGTCTCCTTCCGTCAGCTCTCCTAACGCGCCACTAAATAGGGCGGCCGAAATACGCTCTGCCGCCGCCACACCCTCATCACCGTGAACCAACCTCGTCACTTCACGTGCCAGAATGCCCTGCGCCGATTTCTTGCCCTGCACCTGTTCATCCGCTCGCTCAATATCCTGCAATTCAGCCAAGGACAGGAAGGTGAAATAATGCAAGAAACGATAAACATCCTGATCCGCTACATTCACCCAAAATTGATAAAAGGCGTAGGGCGACGTCTTTGCCGGATCAAGCCATATGGTGCCCGATTCAGTTTTACCAAATTTACTGCCGTCAGACTTGGTGATCAGCGGCAACGTCAAGCCAAAAGCCGAAGCACGGTGCATGCGCCGGACCAGGTCAATACCACCGGTAATGTTGCCCCACTGATCGGAACCACCGATTTGCAATGTGCAACCAAAGCGCTTGTATAACTCTGCAAAGTCATAGGACTGCAACAGCATGTAGGAAAACTCGGTATAGGAGATACCCTCACCCTCGCGCTCAATCCGAGTTTTCACCGACTCCTTGTGTATCATCGCATTCACGGCAAAATGCTTGCCTACATCCCGGAGAAAATCCAGAACCGGCATATCACCCATCCAATCGTGATTGTTTGCCATCTCGGCCGAACACGCGCCACCATCGAAATCGATAAAACGGGAAACCTGTTGGCGCAGACGCTCGCTCCAGGCGGCGACTACATCAGGCGTATTTAGCTGACGCTCCTGAGCCTTAAAGCTAGGATCACCAATCAAGCCCGTTGCTCCACCAACTAGTGCAATTGGCTTATGCCCTGCCAATTGAAAACGACGCAGGGCAAGGAGCGGCACCAGACTACCTATATGGAGGCTATCTGCCGTCGGATCAAAACCACAATAGAGCACACGGCGCTCGGCAAGATGCTCGGCAAAGCCCCCCTCACCCGTCATCTGCGCAACGAGACCGCGACCCTGCAAATCACCAATCAAACCCCGATCCACTTTCGCCATGACGTTATTAAGCCTCTTTACCAAAAGGAGCCGAACGATACAGGATAGCCTAGCAAAAACAAATGCCACCCACACCACACATTCACTAGCCAAAACTTTAAGTCAAGGCTGTATTTTGTTATAAATCACAACCTTAGCTCCCACAGCTCCTGCGGAATACACCAGCTCATGCAAGCCAGCCGAAATTCGCCCTCGACAGTGGGCTCAAAACTGCCAAAAAAACATCTCGTTGCGGCAAGTGCCGTTGCCTTTTGTCTGATTGGAGTCATTTCCCTCTTGCCCTCTAAAAACGTCCAGGCCAAGCGCAATATTATTGCCGTTGAACTACCGACTGACTCCCAAGTGCTAACCACGCTTAGTAGCCCTGCAATCGACAGCTTAGACAAGCCTAGCTCTGCATCTACTGCCCCAATCTGGCAACAAACCACCATCGCCTCTGGCGACAACCTAAGCTCCATATTCAAACGTCTCGGTCTCAACGCCAGTGACGTCTACGCCGTCGCCAACACAAGCACCGAGCAAAGACCACTGCAGCGCCTGCGACCCGGCGAGCACATTGCCATTTGCTTAAACGATGTTGGCCGGCTAGCTCAAGTTAAATATACCCGCTCAAGTCTTGAACACTATCTTTACGAACGCAATGAAAACGGCTTTCAAGGTACTAAAGTCGTACTCCAACCCGATCTCCTTCCGACCTACAAAACCGCCATTATCAACAACTCCCTATCGTTTGATGCCAGCCGGGCCGGCTTAAGTCAGGGCAAGGTCATGGAAATAGCCAATATATTTGGCTGGGATATAGACTTTGCTCTCGATATTCGCAATGGCGATGAGTTTAGCGTCCTCTACGATGAAAAGTTTCTCAACGGCCAAAAAGTCGGTACCGGGGACATCCTCGCCGCCACATTCTCCAATCAAGGAACCAGCTACAGCGCCGTTCGCTTCGTCGAACAAGATGGCTCAATCAATTATTACACCCCCGACGGCAAGCCCATGCGCAAGGCTTTCCTGCGAGCACCATTGGATTTTACCCGCATCAGCTCCAACTTCAGCCTGCGACGCAAGCACCCCGTACACAAGCGCATCAAGGCCCATCGCGGTGTCGACTATGCCGCGCCACGTGGCACCCCCGTCTTTGCTGCTGGTGACGGCAAAGTCATCGCCAGCGGCTATAGCAAGGCAAATGGCAACTATGTGTTTATTCAACACGGCGGAAAATATGTCACCAAATATCTGCACCTGACCAAACGCCTCACCCGTAAAGGCAAGCATGTCAGTCAGGGCAAGGCCATTGGCACCGTCGGCTCAACCGGCTACGCTACCGGCCCTCACCTGCATTACGAATTTTTAGTAAATGGCGTTCACCGCAACCCTCGGACGGTGAAACTGCCCGATGCCAAAACCATTGCCAAGAGTCAGCGCAAGGAGTTTTTCGCCCAAACCACCCCCCTGCTCAACCAACTTGGCCAGCACAACGGCATACTGCTTGCCCAAGCCAATCTACACGACTAAAACTCACGATCAGATGAAGCATATATCGCGCGAGCTCTATATAGGCTTAATGTCCGGCACCAGTATGGACGGCATAGACAGCGCCATTGTCGACTTCACCGAAGGCAAGGCAAATATAATTGCCACTTGTTGCCAGCCAATCCCCGAGCACCTTCAACACCTCACCAGGGCCTTATTTTTACCGGGCGACGATGATATCGATACCCTCGGCAGTGTCGACCAACAACTGGGTACCTGCTTCGCACAAGCGACGAACGCTCTCTTGTTACAGGCTGGACTCAAACCAAGCGACATCACCGCTATTGGCAGCCACGGTCAAACCGTACGACACCGACCCCCGAGCCCAGACACACCTCACCCCTTCACGCTGCAAATTGGCGACCCCAACACTATTGCCGCCCAAACCGGCATTACCACCGTCGCAGATTTCAGGCGCAGAGATATGGCACTCGGCGGACAAGCCGCACCGCTAGTACCGGCCTTTCACCGCTCTGTTTTCCATAGCGAGACCCACAACAGGGCTATCGTCAATATTGGCGGCATCAGCAACATCACCCTGCTACCCATCAAAGGCGAAGTCATCGGTTTCGACACCGGTCCCGGTAACCGCTTACTCGATGACTGGATTAAACGACATCAAAACAAAGCATTCGACAGCGGCGGACAATGGGCCAAGCTACATACAAGCGACACTTTGCTTCTTCAGCAGTTAAAATCCCACCCGTTTTTGCAACGCTCAATCCCAAAGAGTACCGGCAGGGAAGAGTTCAACAAAGACTGGCTAGACCAACAGCTCAAAGGGTTTGACCACCTCTCAGCCGGCTGTGTACAGGCAACACTACTGGCCTTTACCGCGGAAACCATCACGGATGCGATAAGGACACTACCTGTTGAGGTCGATGAGGTTTTTATCTGTGGTGGTGGCGCACTGAACACAACGCTTATGGCCTGCCTTGGCGATTTACTTAAGCCCGCAAAAGTTATCAGTACAGCGGTATTGGGTATTGCACCCGAGTGGGTTGAGGCCGCAGCCTTTGCCTGGCTCGCACGGCAAACACTAGCTGGGCTGGCGGGCAATTTACCCGCTGTCACCGGGGCAAAAAGCTTGTCCGTATTGGGCGGGATTTACCCAGGCTACCCTGCCTAGCCATCAAGGCGAAACTACTGAAGCCTAATTACTAAAAGCCCAACAGCTAAAAGCGCACATAAGCCTCTTCCTCTGTCAGTCGCGCTATCTCCTCGGGGCCAAAGGCGACGGTACCGACAAAGGGAAAAAGATTCGTTTCATTTTGCTCAAGAAAACGTAAGCGAGTACGGCAAATTTTGATATCGACCACCTGAAATGCTGTAAGTCGCGCAGCCAGGTCAACTATCTTCTTGTAACGCTTATAGTTTTCCCGGAAAAAAATTTCAACCTCGGGGCCGTGCAAGACAAGAGCAATGGGAGGAGTACTCGCCAACAGGGGCGCCCTTTCCATATATAAGATCTCTGCACGCAGCAGTGCTGCCTCGACTTCCTCGGGCTTATTCTGCTCAATACGAACCAGATAGCCAGGCACTACATTCTTCGGTACTTCAGCTAGGGTTTTCACCTCATCCCTCGCCAGTGCCCCGAAGCAACAGACTACTAGCAAACAACACAGGAGTGCGCATCGCCCAGCCCAAATAGGGGTAAGACTTAGCGACGGCAAATCAAATCCGCTTGTATTCAGATCGAAAACGAGGCACCACAACCGCAGGTGGTCGCAGCATTGGGATTATTGACCACAAAGCGAGAGCCCTCGAGCCCTTCGGAGTAATCGAGCTCAGCACCCGACAGGTACTGAAAGCTCAAGGAATCGACGAGAACTGTCACACCTTCTCGCTCAACCTGAGTATCGTCTTCGGCAACCGCCTCATCGAAGGTAAAACCGTACTGGAACCCAGAACAGCCGCCACCCGTGACGTAGACGCGTAATTTCAGATCTGGATTACCTTCCTCCGCGACCAGGGTCTTAACTTTATGCACCGCGCTATTGGTTACATTAAGGGCGCTGGGGATAAATGTTTCTGCAACTGTCATTAATACTCCGTAATCTTTTCTATCTGTCTTCTAACAATATATTCTGCAAACTATGCCTCAGTATGGGGGCAAATAAGCAAATAACAATATCAACCTTGCCCGACGCCACTATCACCAACAGCTCCGAGGCGGCTCACCACTTCCGGCTTTTCGGCTTGCGGGGCCGTAGCCACAGCATTCACATCCTCTTGCGCAAAGCCACCGTTCACCTGCGCACCCTTCTCTATTTCGAGCAAGGCATAGTGAATATCTCCCTTGACCACCGCCTTGCAGGCAAGTTCAACCTGCGACGCTGCATAGATATCTCCCTCTATACTACCACTGACCATCACCACAGGCGCCCTCACCTGACCAATGACAGCTCCCGTGTCGAGGATTCTTACGCAGGCGTCGGCATCATCAGCGGCTGCTTCAATGTTGCCTGTAACCTGGCCCTCTATCTCCAGACTACCGCTAAAATGGATTTCGCCAACGATACAAGTCCCCTTGGCGATCAAGGTTGGCGTCGCCGTCCCTCTTCTGTGTTTTTTATCCCTACGCATTACTCACCTCCACTCTTATTGACCTGCCCCCTGGCAAGAGCCCACGACATCACTAACTCGCTGCTACGAGTCTTTTTTTTCGAGGGCCAAATTGTTGCGCGTATAGACTCGGGCTCGAAACCATCGGGTAAATGAAGCGCGCCTTCGAGTAGCTGAAAATACTTGAAGCGGCTGTTGACCGGCATCACTTCCACATTTGGATCCAATTGCGCCAGGGAATAACTCGCCACGTCGCCTGCCAATTGACCCTCAAATTCGACAGTGAAACTTACTTTTGTCGCTCTCGCCAAACCCTCCGTCTTGCGCAGGGCAAAACGGTAGCGGTAAACCCCGGGCACTTCTGTCGACCTGATCAGAAAATTGGATATTTGCAGGCCTTTTTCCAACTGATCACTTTTCACCAGGTTGCGATAAAGGTCGAGCTCCTCCTGATAGGCCGATAATTTTCTATCGAGCACCACCACCGTCCTGCGCATTTTCTCCAGGGCCTGTCGGTCAACCTCAGCACCCAGTTGCAGGGCTAGCTGCTGCTGTTCTTGCTCACGTAGCCGTACCGATTGGCGCTCGAAGTCGGCCTGTAATTGACGATGGGCAACGACCGTTTCTACAAAGTACTCACTACCTTGCAGAAAGCCCCCACCCAGACCGACAAGCACTGCCAATAGCAGTAGAGTCAACAGACAGCTGCGGCAGTCCATCAAGCGATCGAACAATCCATCCACTGCTTGTTACTCCGGCTCTGGTGTTTTGGCCAACCTGAATGTGCCCAGAAAATTGCGTTTCACGCTAGGGGAGCAAGGGTGGCGCTTCGAGGCCACACGTTTCCGGCAGGCCAAACATGATGTTCATATTTTGCAGCGCCTGCCCAGAGGCCCCCTTAACCAGGTTATCAATCGCCGACATCACCACTACTTTATCGCCACCTTGTGGCCTGACCACACTAATACGGCAAATATTTGAACCCCGTACACTGCGGGTTTGCGGGTGTGCGCCCGCAGGTAGCACATCGACAAAGGGCTCATCGGCATAGCGCTGCTCAAACAAAATCTGTAAGTCAATATTGGTATCAAGCAGGGTTGCATAAAGTGTGGAATGAATACCGCGTACTATCGGCAACAAGTGGGGTACAAAGGTCAAACCCACCTGCTTACTGGTGAAGGACTCCAGACCCTGAACAATCTCCGGCAAATGGCGATGCCCTCCAGCGGCGTAGGCCTTAAAACTGTCGCTGACCTCACTGTGCAAATTATCTATCTTCGCCTGGCGGCCGGCACCACTGGCGCCCGATGCAGAATTGGCTATCAAATCATCGGCGGCCACCAAATCGTTTTCAAGCAGGGGCAAAAAGCCCAGCTGCACACTGGTTGGGTAACAACCCGGGCAGGCGATCAAACGGGCCGAGCGTATCGCCTCTCGCTTAACCTCCGGCAGGCCATAGACGGCTTCGGCTATTAATTCGGGGCAGGTATGACTCTGCCCATACCATTTTTCCCAGAGCTGGCGATCCTGAATGCGAAAGTCCGCCGACAGGTCGATGACGCGCGCGCCACGCTTGAGAATCTCGGGTACCATCGCCTGCGCCACGCCGTGGGGAGTGGCAAAAAACACCACATCGGACTCAGCCAAACGATCGGGGTCAGGTTCACTAAAGCACAGATCAAAATGCCCACGTAGACTGGGAAATAGGTCGGCAACGGGCAAGCCATTTTCGCTGCGAGAAGTAATCTCCACCACTTCCACCTCTGGGTGCTGCGCCAACAAACGCAGCAACTCGACCCCGGTATAACCGGTTCCACCTACAATACTCGCCCTTATCACGCCTACCTACCTCGTCTTAAAATCCTGGGAACCAGCTATCATACCGCAACCGAGGCCCGTGCTAAGCTCGATGATCATGCAATCAATATAATAACTATGCAGCCACCTGAGAAAGATCTACCCAGGCCCCCACAAGAACGTGCCGACACCCTCTTTACCCAGTTTCGCCATCGCCTGGCACATACCGACGCACTCCCCCAACTCGCCCTGCTCGGGCTGGCCAGTGGCATCGTCACCGGCTTTATCGCGGTAGCCTTTCGTCTCGCCATCGAGTGGCCTCTCGAGCTCTTCTTGCCCTCCCGTGAAAGTGAGGGTTTTGAATCCCTGCCCCTGGAAGCGCGTCTATTACTGCCCCTGGCAGGCACTGTCATTATCGCCCTAATCATGCGTTCCCGATCCAAAGCCGAACGCCAATGCGGCGTCGGCCACGTCATCGAACGCTATCAGCAACACCAGGCTCACTTACCGGCGCGCAACGGTGTCATACAGTTTTTCGCTGGTTCAGTGGCTGCCCTATCAGGCCACTCGGTCGGCAGGGAAGGCCCCGCCGTACATCTCGGCGCCACCTGCTCGAGCCTGCTCGGTCAAAAACTCGGCCTGCCCAATAACAGCCTGCGTATTATGGTCGGCTGTGGTGTTGCCGCCGCGATTGCCGCCTCTTTCAACACCCCTCTCGCCGGCGTTATTTTTGCCATGGAAGTGGTGCTCATGGAATACACGGTGACCGGCTTTATCCCCATTACCCTCGCCTCTGTCTCCGGCGCCTTAATCAGCCGCGTCTGCTTTGGCGATGCCCCCGCCTTTTCAATCCCTGTACTGACCATGGGCAGCATGCTCGAACTGCCCTTTTTAATCTTCTGCGGCATTATTGTCGGGCTCGCCTGTAGCGTTGTGCTCAAATTGCACCAATACATCCAGGGTCTAAAAAAACTATCGCTGAGCGCCCGCTTATTGACGGCCGGCATTCTCACCAGCCTCACCGCTGCCTTTGTACCCCAGGTAATGGGCGTCGGCTACGACACTGTTGAAGCCGCCATGCTGGGAGAGCTCAGCCTCAATCTTCTACTCACGATTGCGATCGCCAAGCTGCTACTGTCAACAGCCACCATTGCCCTCGGTGTCCCCGGTGGCAGCATCGGCCCCACCCTGGTTACCGGCGCCTGCCTCGGTGGCGCCATAGGCATCATTGGCGCCAGCTTAAGCCCCGTGGATACAGCCAGCAGTGGCTTTTACGCGACATTGGGCATGGGCGCGATGATGGCCGGCGTGCTCAACGCCCCCCTCGCCGCTTTAATGGCTCTATTGGAGTTAACCTATAACTCGGCCATTTTACTACCGGCAATGTTGGTCATTGTCATTGCTACCATCACCGCTCGCCTAACCAGCCGCCTACCCGGCCTCTTTCTCATCGGCCGAAATCCAGAGTCTTTCACCTCTCCCGTGTTTCAGAGTTTGAGCCGCGCCGGTGTCACCAGCCTGATGAATCGAAACTTCATCTCTCACGATCCACAGCTGACCTTTGATCAGGCTGAGGTATTGCTCAATCAACACCCCGACTGGATTGTCGTCGAAGCAGGCTCTCACGAGAGCTATATTCTCCGACCCAGCGATCTCGCCCACCACATACAGGTAGCGAACGCCGATGATAGCCCACAACTGCACATTGATTTAATGGAAATTGCCGGTGAACGCTGGCGCCTACACCCAATTCACTCACGCGCCACACTGCAGGAGGCATTGATGCTAATCCGCGAAAAGAATGGCTTCGCCGTGCATGTTAGCGAGCCCACTAGCGCGACCTCATCGCCGGTTATCGGTATCATTACCCGCGATCAAATCGACAATTATTATCAGTAGGCTCCCGAACCGGTAAACTGCTGACAATAATAATTACCAGCAGACAAACAGGGAGCCCTAAAGCCGTGATCCGAGAATGGGTATTAGCACTTCACATCATCAGCCTCGTGTGCTGGTTTGCCGCCCTTTTTTACCTGCCACGCTTATTTGTTTACCACGCCACGGCCGACGATGCTGTTAGCGACGAGCGCTTCAAACTAATGGAGCGCAAGTTGTACCGGGGCATTGCCACCCCCGCCATGATCGCCACCCTGGTATTCGGTGTTTGGTTGGCCAGCTTCGCTACCGAGCACTATCTGGCCCAGGCCTGGTTTCAAACAAAAGTAGTACTGGTAGCCCTCTTAATTGCCTACCATTTCACCTGCCGACAGCTTATGCGCCAATTTCAGGCTGGGCTCAACACTCGCCCACATCGATTTTACCGCTGGTTTAACGAGGCGCCGGTGCTATTGTTGTTTGCCATCGTGGTACTGGTGGTGGTCAAACCCTACTAGCCACAAACAAACACCACGCCCCACCTCTCACACTCAGGACAAGATAGGGATATCTGTCCCCAGCATAGGCAAATAACAATATAACGATGGATACACTCTGGATAGCCCTAGCCGCAATACTGGTCTTTATTATGCAGGCGGGCTTCCTGTGCCTCGAAAGCGGCCTGGTTAGAAGCAAAAATAGTATCAATGTTGCGGCCAAAAATATTAGCGACTTCATCGTCTCCGGTACATTATTCTGGGCAGCGGGCTTCGCCCTAATGTTCGGCGACAGTGTTGCCGGCTGGTTTGGCAGCAGCAATTTTTTTATGAGCGACGAGGCCAGCCCCCGACTCATTAGCATCTTCCTGTTTCAAATGATGTTCTGTGGCACCGCCGCAACACTGGTATCGGGGGCCGTCGCCGAGCGTATGAATTACCTCGGCTATCTCGTTTGCACCATCATCATCGCCCTCTTGATTTACCCCCTGGTCGGGCACTGGATCTGGGCGGGAGCCATTTCCGGTACGCCAACGGGCTGGCTAGAACAGCGCGGCTTTGTCGACTTTGCCGGTTCCACCGTGGTCCATTCCGTCGGCGGCTGGGTAGCACTGGCGGCACTATTGGTGATCGGCCCACGCTTCGGCCGTTACGAGCAAGCAGAACAGCGTATCCCCGGTAGCAATATCCCCATGGCGGTGCTCGGTGCCATGTTGATCTGGTTTGGCTGGTTCGGCTTCAACGGTGGCAGCACCCTGGCCTGGAATGATGCCGTGCCCGCCATCCTACTCAATACCTGCATCGCCTCCTTTCTGGGGGGCATTAGTGCCACAGCATTGAAATACAAAATCGATGGCTACATTGATGTTTCCAATATCATCAACGGCACCCTGGGTGGGCTAGTTGCAATTACGGCCAGCTGCCACGCGGTCAGCACCAGTGAGGCCGCACTGATTGGCGGTATCGGCGGTAGCATTGCCCTGTTCGGTGGGCGCTGGCTGGAGCTCCTAAAAATAGACGATGCCATTGGCGTGGTTCCCGTGCACCTGCTTGCCGGCATTTGGGGCACCCTGGCCGTGGCCATTTTTGGCAACCCCGAAATATTGGCCAATGGTTTATCCACTTCGCAACAATTTGAGTCCCAAATGCTGGGCATTGGGGTGACTGGCTTATTTAGCTTTTTCACCGCCTACATCTTGTTTGCAACAATCAATCGCTACTACCCGCTCCGGGTCAGCGAGGAGGCGGAGCGCATGGGCCTCAATGTCGCCGAGCACAGAGTCAGCACAGAGGTCTTCGATCTGCTCACATCGATGAACCAACAGCAGCAGCTAGCTAATTTCTCTTCACCAGTACCGGTCGAACCCTTTACCGAAGTGGGTCAAATTGCCCAGCAATACAATCGCGTCATCGACCGGGTCAACCGAGAAATTCAACAACGCGATGACACCTTCACCGCCTTTAAGAACAGCGAGTACTATAAGGGCGCGATTCTCGACGCCGCCATGGACAGCATCATTACCATCAATGACAGGGGCGAGATACAGGCCTTTAACCCCTCCGCTGAAAAGTGTTTTGGTATCGGTGCCAAACGCGTGCTTGGCGTCAACTTTTTTGAATTATTTATCGCCGATGGCGAAAAGAAAACTGCCCTGCAAAGCCTCGCCCATGGCTTTAGCGCCAGTGAAGGACTGATCTTAAAGCGCCGCAATATTACCCGTCTCAAGCGCCGCGACAAGGAGCTCTTCCCGGCCGAAGTGGTGATCACCCAAACCACCGATAGCCTCAGCCGAAACTGTGAATACGCCCTGCATATTCGCGATATCACTCAGCAAATAAAATTGCAGAACCGCCTTAAATCCCTCGCCTATAGCGACCCATTGACCGGCCTCTACAACCGCACCTACTTTATGAATAACCTGGAAAAGCGCATTCGCTTTCACCAGCAAACCGCCGGTAGCGTGGTTTTATTGTTTCTCGACCTTGATCAGTTCAAAAAGATCAACGACACCATGGGCCACAAGGTTGGCGACGAGCTATTGTGCGAAATTGCCGAGCGGCTGAGCACCGTCACTCGCGACGTCGACCTCGTCGCGCGCTGGGGCGGGGACGAATTTGTCATCGTTATGTCCGGGGCTCTCAGCAGTAATTCGGGTGTCACCAAGGCCCAGGATATTCTGCAAATCATGCGCCAGCCCGTCGATCTCGGGAAGCAGCAACTCACCGTGCTGAGCAGCATTGGCATTGCGCTCTCAGAAAATGGCCAAATCGATGCCGAGCACCTGCTACAACACGCCGACCTGGCCATGTACAAGGCCAAGCAGAGCGGCCGCAACACCTTCCGCGTGTTCACCGAAGATATGGAGCAAACGGTGCGCCAGCGCTTCAAGCTGGAAGTTGCGCTGCCCGATGCCATTGCCAAAAACCAATTCTTCCTGCACTACCAGCCCAAGGCCGACTGCCACTCCAATGAGGTCATTGGTTTTGAGGCCCTCCTGCGCTGGCAGCACCCCGAGTACGGGCTTATCCCACCGGGGGATTTCATCCCCATTATCGACGAAGACAACTTGGTGATCGCCATTGGCGAGTGGGTACTCAATGAGGTGTGCCGACAGCTCGCCGAATGGCGACAACAGGGTTTGCCCCTACTTCCCGTCGCAGTGAATATTTCCGGCCACCATCTGCACTCACCCTCGCTACTGCCCTGCGTCAAACAAACCCTTAAGGCTCACGGCATAGAGCAGCGACTGATCGAGCTGGAGATCACCGAGGGCGTACTAACCAGTAATACCGAGCACAGCATTGCGGTGATGGCTGCCTTAAAGACCCTGGGCATTAAACTCTCGGTAGACGACTTTGGCACCGGCTATTCCTCACTCAGTTATCTGAAGAATTTCCCCATCGACATTCTCAAAATCGATCGCACCTTTGTCCGTGACTCCGCCATTAATATTGAGGACGGCGCGATCTGTAAAGCCATCATCACCCTCGCCAAAAACCTCGATTTGAAAATTATTGCCGAGGGTGTGGAAACACAGGCGCAGCTCGACTTCCTCAAGCAACACGACTGTCACAGCTATCAAGGGTATTTGTTTAGCCGCCCCCTGCCCGCCGAAGCCATCCCCGCCGTATTGAACCAGGGCGGGGACCAGCCGAGCCCTGTCGAAAACTGACTGCCGGCACCGAATGACTACTCATCAATGAACAGCAAGCTTTGAAAACAAAAACCAGCCAGCGCACCGAAGCCATCGTCAACGACCCCATCGGCCCCACCTTATTGCGGCTCACGGTGCCGATGATTGGTGGCATTATCGCCCTTATGGCAGTGGGCATTGTCGACGCCTATTTTGTCGGCCAGCTGGGCACCGCCCCCCTCGCAGCTCTCGGTTTTGTGCTACCGATCACCCATGGGGTCAACAGCATCGGCCTCGGACTAGGCATGGCGACGTCGGTACTGGTGTCGCGCTATCTCGGCGAGGATCGCTTTGATCGCGCCGCACGGCAAATTACCGATGGTCGCATACTCATGACCTTAATTGGTATTGGTCTATTACTCGGCCTCTATCTCGGCCAACGCGGCCTGCTGCGCTTATTGGGCGCTAGCGACGATGTGCTCGCCGAAGCTCTGCGTTTTATGGCACTGTGGATACCCATCATCCCCCTGCTGCTGCTCACGCTGACCGGCAACACCATCCTCAGGGCCATCGGCTGCCCCGGTAAGTCGGCCTTTTTGTTGGCCCTGCTGGCCATTATTAACGCCTGTCTCGACCCCCTGCTGATCTTTGGTTTCGGCCCCCTGCCCGGGCTCGGCATTGGTGGCGCCGCCCTGGCAACCGCCATCGCCTGGATCATCACCTTTCTGGTCTCCCACTATGTTCTCAGTGTTCAGGAGCAATTGATCATCAGGGGCAAACACCAGCTAGAGGTTCTACGCAGCAACTGGGCCGAACTACTGAGTATTGGTATCCCCGCCATTTTTGCCAATTTGATGACCCCACTGGCCGCCGCCATACTCACCGCCATGGTGGCCCGCTTTGGCACCACCGCCGTGGCCGGCTTTGGCGTCAGCACACGTATTGAATCCCTCTGTCTACTCATCGCCTTTGCCCTGTCCTCGACCCTGCCGATGTTTATTGGCCAGAACATCGGCGCCGGCAAACCCGAGCGGGCACGCGTGGCTCTGTTCGGCGCCATTCGCTTCACCATCCTTTTCCAGCTGGCGATGTGGCTGCTTGTCGCTTTCTACAGTCACGCAATCGGCTCCGCTTTTAGCACCAACCCCGAGGTGGTCGACATCATCGGCAGTTACCTGTGGATAGTGCCGGCCAGTTATGGCGCTCATGCGGTCACCATCCTGGTGATGGTCTCGCTCAATGCCCTTAAACGCCCCAAGGCCGCCCTCCTCACCGCCATAGTAAGGCTGTTGCTACTGAACATCCCCTGTGCCTACATCGGCGGCCAACTCTATGATGTTAACGGCCTGTTCTATGGCTTTGCCCTGGGCAATATCCTCTCGGCCCTCGTCGCCTGGAAAGTCATCAAGAAGGTCTGGGCCGAGCAGATTGGAGAAAACAGCCAAACACAATAAGTCTGCTTTTCTCAAAGCAGCCAGCGGCCCATAATGCGCGTCTGGGCTCTCGAACGGCCTCTACCCACCAACAACACTATGGCAATTTATGAATCGTTCAGAACAGTTATTTACCGAGGCCCAGCGCCACATCCCCGGCGGTGTTAACTCCCCGGTGCGGGCCTTTAAGGCAGTTGGTGGCAGCCCAGTATTTTTCGATCACGCCAGTGGCGCCTATCTCTACGATGCCGATGACCAGCGCTACATCGATTATGTGCAATCCTGGGGGCCAATGATTCTCGGCCACGGCCACCCCGCGGTGCTCGACAGTATTCGCCTGCAGCTCGACAAGGGCCTCAGCTTTGGCGCCCCCACCGAACTGGAAACCAAGCTCGCCGACAAACTCTGCAACCACATACCCGGGCTCGACATGGTCCGCATGGTCAATTCCGGCACCGAGGCCACGATGAGCGCCATCCGCCTGGCGCGGGGCTATACCGGCCGAGATAAAATCATCAAGTTCGAAGGTTGCTACCACGGCCATTCCGACTCACTGCTGGTCAAGGCTGGCTCCGGTGCCTTGACCCTCGGTGTGCCGAGCTCACCCGGTGTTCCCGCCGCACTGGCCGACCACACTATTACCCTGCCCTACAATGACCCCGCGGCCGTAGAGGCGGCCTTTGCCGAAATTGGCGATCAGGTAGCGGCACTGATCGTCGAACCCGTGGCGGGTAATATGAGCTGTATCCCGCCCCTTCCCGGCTTTCTGGAAACCTTGCGCAGCGAGTGCACACGCCACGGCAGCGTGCTGATTATTGACGAGGTGATGACCGGCTTTCGTGTCGGCCCCAAAGGGGCCATTGGTCACTACGGTATCGACGCCGATTTAATCGCCCTTGGCAAGGTCATCGGCGGCGGTATGCCGGTCGGCGCCTTCGGCGGCAAGCGTGAAATCATGGAGCAAATCGCCCCCCTCGGGCCGGTGTATCAGGCGGGCACACTGTCGGGTAATCCGGTGGCCATGGCCGCCGGTCTCGCCACGCTCGAGCTACTCGCTGAAGAAAGCTTTTATCCACCCTTATTCGCCAGGGCCGAACAACTGGTTGCCGGTCTAAAAGACGCGGCGACAGCGGCGGGCATTCCCTTTACCACTAATCACATCGGCACCATGTTCGGTGTGTTTTTTACCGAGGAGAGCAACGTCAGTAACTACCAGCAGGTTATGGCCTGCGATACCGAGCGCTTTAATCGCTTCTTTCACGGTATGTTGCAGGAGGGGGTCTACCTGGCACCGGCGGCCTACGAGGCGGGCTTTATATCGGCGGCGCTAACGGAGCAGGATATCGAGCAGACACTGGCCAGTGCTAGAAAGGTCATGGCCACACTCGGCTAAACCCGTGCCAAGAGGCTGTGCAGCTAAGCTCTGCGGCCTCGTCCCAACAACACCAACACAAAGAAGAGGCTAGCGCTGACCACAATGGAGGGGCCAACCGGGGTATTGAGCCACCACGATGAGGCCAGCCCGGCGCACACCGCCAGCATTGCCACCACACTGGCCAACAGCGCCATTTGCTCCGGCGTTTTGGCAAAGTGACGGGCACTGGCGGCGGGAATTATCAACAGTGCCGTAATCAGCAATACGCCGACCACTTTCATCGAAATCGCCACCACTAGCGCCAACAGTAACTTCAGTGCGGCCTTGACGATATCGACCGCCACACCCTCGACTCGCGCCAGATCTTCGTGCACGGTGATGGCCAGCAACGCAGGCCAGAGTCGCCAGAGGGCCATCAACACAGAGGCCGCCATCAGCCAAACGACGGCGACCTCCGCCGCTGTCACGGTGAGGATGTCGCCAAATAGCAGCGCCTCCATATCGGTGCGGGCACCGGGAATCAGCGTTAGCGCCACCAAACCCAGGGCCAGCGAGCCGTGGGACAAAATGCCCAACACCGTATCCGTCGCCAGTAGGCGCTGTCGTTCAAAGACGATAAGCAGGCCCGCAATCAAGAGGCAGACAACGACGACCGCGACGGAGTGACTCCACGAAAACCACAAGCCCAGAGCAATGCCCAACAGCGAACCATGGGCGAGGGTATCGCCAAAATAGGCCATGCGCTGCCACACGACTAGCGAGCCCATCGGCCCGGCAACGATGGCCACACCCAGACCCGCTAACAAGGCCAGATAGAGAAAGTCATACATCGGATTGACGCCCCCCTCTTGAAGCGTGCTGGGTCGGTTCGTGGTCACAAGAGGCGCTAACCACCTCGCTGTGCAGATCGTGTTCATGATCGTGGTGGTGGGTATAGAGCGCTGTTTTGGCACCAAACAGGGCGACAAACTCAGGGTCAACCGAGACCTGCTGAGGAGTGCCGTGACAGCAGATATGCTGATTCAGGCACACCACCTCATCGGTCGCCGCCATCACCAGGTGCAGGTCATGGGAGACCATCAAAATCCCACAATTGAGCTCATCACGCAATTCACCAATCAATTGATAGAGCGCCTCCTGTCCGGTGACATCCACCCCCTGCACCGGTTCATCCAGCACCAGGAGATTAGGCTTACGCAGCAATGCTCGCGCCAACAACATGCGCTGCATTTCGCCGCCAGAGAGACCACTAACGGGCTGTTTTATTAGGTGGGCAATGCCGACTCTATCTAGGGCGGCCAGACACGCCGGCGTATCGGCATTGGCAAACTGTAAAAAGCGCTCAACCTGCAGCGGCAACGTAGGGTCAATGTGTAGCTTTTGCGGCATATAACCCACCCGCAGCCGCGGTGAACGCAGCACACGGCCGCTATCGGGCTGCAGCAGACCGAGGACAATTTTCACCAGGGTCGTTTTACCCGCCCCATTGGGGCCGATCAATGTGACAATACGACCGGGGAGCAAACTCAAATTTACCGCCTGTAACACGGCTCTATCTGCAAAGGCCTTACCCGCCCCTTGCAACTCAATCAGCGCTGTCATTTACTCGCTCGCCTCTTGTTGCCCGCTCACTATAGGGCCCTCTGCCCGTACTTTTTCACGGCAGGGCGTACACAGGCCGAGGATTTCAACGGTTTGACTCTCTACGAAAAAACCCGCGCGCTCGGCCGTCGAGACAATGGCTTTATTGACACTCTCCGCACTGCATTCGGCGACACTGCCACACTCACGACAGAGCAGAAAATAATCGCTGTGCACGCTATCGGGAAAAGGACAGCCAATATAGGCATTCAAAGTCGCGAGACGATGGATCAAACCCAACTCGAGCAGAAAATCGAGGGCGCGATACACCGTTGGCGGCAAGATGCGTTTACCGCCCGCCGCCGACAATTGCTCAATAATTTTATAGGCGCCGAGGGGGCGGTGGCTCTGCCACAGCAAGTGCAGCACCGACTCTCGCATGGGGGTGAGACGTGCCTTGCGCGCACGGCAGCGATTTTTCGCCTGCGCCAACGCCGCCTTTAAACAGCGGTGGTGGTCATGCTGCTGATAGGCAGTGGTAGAATTACTGATCATTGCGCCGAAGTCCTTTGCCAAACCCTGTGTAATTATTGTTATATTATTACACTTATCAGCTTATGCTATAACATAACAAAAGACGAAACCACTACCGTGAAACTATTACTTCTATTCTCAAGCCTACTTCTTTGCACCCAGCTCATGGCAAAACCCCTCGTGGTCACCACTATCCGCCCCATGACCATGCTGGTCGAAGCCATTGCCGGCGACAGTGTCGAGATCCGCCAATTACTGCCCGATAGCGAGGTACCCCATCATTATTCACTGCGTATTTCCGACCGAGCACTGCTCGCCGAGGCCGACTTATTACTGTGGGTTGGCCCGGAGCTAGAGAGCTTTTTGAGTAAAAGTCTTACCGCCCTGCGCCCCGAAAAAGTCATTACTGCCGCAGCCCTGCCCGACATTCGCTGGCTCAGCCCCGGTATCGAAGGTCAAGCAACCCACAGCGACCCACATATTTGGATGAATCCAGAGAACGCTCGTGTCATCGCCAGCGAAGTTGGCAACTGGCTTGCCGCTCACTACCCTGGCCAGCGTGGGCAACTGCTCGACGCTCAACAGCGCTTCAACCAACAACTCAAGGCCGTGACGGCCAATGCCGCCGCCCAGCTTGAGACAGTGCGGCAAGAGAATTTCATCGTCGATCACGATGCCTTTGGCCACTTTGCCAAGGCTTTTGGCCTACATCAGTCGGGCGCGCTGAAAAGCAATGTCGGGCTCAGTAGCGGTGCTCGCGACTTCCACCGGCTATTAAATCAAAATGACGTGCGCTGTATTATTGCCGAGCCCCGGCACAACCATGGCAGGGTTACACAACTCGCCACCAAGCTGGATGCGAAAGTCGCCATTATTGACCCACTGGGGGCGGGTATCGCTCTGAACAATACAGCCTATACGCAACTGATCGGCACCATTGCCGAAAAGATCTCCGCCTGCCTGTCGCCGGCCTCAACTGTCGCCAGACCGACCGAGGGCTAGTTGCCAGTCCCTATTCCCTCACCCCTGGAATGGCAACAACCCCGAGCAAACGATGCTGTAACTTTTGCCGATATTCCCCCGGGTCTTTAGCTTCACGACGGGTTAAGTCAGAGGCACCCAAATGCCGCGTGATCAGACGCGACATCCAAAATAGTGCCGCCGCAAAGCACAGTACATCCTGCCAGTTTTGACGCTCCCCCAGGGTCAATGGCCGCTGCCGCTGATAGGCATCGAGCAGCGCCACAACCAGTACCGGGTCAAGCTCACCGCATTTGTCACTGGCCCAATCGTTCACCGCGATAGCCACATCCAGTAGTAGGTAGTCGCTGCAGGCACTATTAAAATCGATCACTGCTTTCAGCTCCCCAGCCACAAACAGGGTGTTATCTCTAAACAGGTCGGCGTGAATGGGGCCAACGGGCAGATCGGCACCGCCCTCGCAGAGGCTGCGATATCGGGCTATTTGCGCCTCTAATAAAGCCCGATCACCCACCGATAATTGCGCTGCCCCGGGGAGTGTGTCTATGAGGGTATCTAGCGTTACCTTAGCCCAGGGCAAACCCTGCAGGTTATTATGACTCAGCGAAAAACTGTCGCCCGCCACATGCATTGCGCCGAGGAAGTCACCAATCGCCCGACAATGAGCCGCCGTTACCTGTAGGGGGTGAGCGCCATCAATACGCCGGCAAATTAAGGTCGGCTTGCCCGACAGACGATGCAGGGCCCTACCCCCTGCATCGGTGAACAATTCCGGTACTGGCAAGCCGGCGCGCTGTAGCTGTTGCGCCAGGGCTGTAGAAAATTCGGCCTGCTGCCGATTCCCCGCCTCAAGCAGGGTCAAAACCAGACGAGAGGAGGGGCCACCAGTCGCTGCCGGGTCTGACCCCACCTCAAGAAAATAGGTTGAGTTCTCGACCCCGTCCGCCACCTCTGTGGTGGACAGCAAGCGACCCAGACCGAGACTAGTCAATAAAGACTGCAACTCGATGGGATCAACTCGGGTAAATACAGCCATTACTCTCCTCCGGCCGGTAAAATGGTCAATAGAAGCGATCCGAATGTCGCCCTTTAAAGATAGTGTATCCTAGCCCGCCTCAGCCACCACCATCAACAAAAGCTATCTCATGAGCACTTCTGCCCCCGCTACGCCCCCCCTCGTACTCGTCGACGGCTCGTCCTATTTGTACCGCGCCTTCCACGCCCTGCCTCCGCTGACCAATTCAAAAGGCCAGTCGACAGGTGCCGTAAAGGGTGTCACCTCGATGCTGCGGCGCCTGCAAAAGGACTATCCTGATAGCCCCATCACCGTGGTCTTCGACGCCAAGGGTAAAACCTTTCGCGATGAACTCTACGCCGAATATAAATCCCACCGACCACCGATGCCCGACGAGTTGCGCGAGCAGATTCAACCCATCCACGACATTGTTTCCGCCATGGGCCTACCACTGTTAATCATTCCGGGCGTGGAAGCGGACGATGTCATCGGTACTTTGGCACAACAGGCCACCGAGCTCGCCCTACCGGTAATTATTTCCACCGGCGACAAAGATATGGCCCAACTGGTCAACGAACACATAACCCTGGTTAACACCATGACGGCGACCGTGCTCGATCCGCAAGGTGTGGAGGAAAAATTTGGTGTCCCTCCGGCGCTGATTATTGATTATCTCGCCCTGGTCGGCGACAAAGCCGACAACATCCCCGGTGTTCCCGGTGTTGGCGAAAAAACAGCACTGGCCATTTTACAGGGCCTGGGCGATATGGATGCCATTTATAGCGATCTTGAAAAAGTCCGAAGCCTGGAATTTCGCGGCGCAAAAAAAATGCCGGAAAAACTCGCCGAGCACAAAGAACAGGGCTATTTATCGCGACTACTCGCCACCATCAAGCTCGACGTGCCGTTGGATGTTACTGCCGATCAGCTCGCCAATAGCCCCGAAGATCAAACTCAACTCCTCGCCCTATTTAAAGAAGCCGAATTTAAAAGCTGGGTCGAAGACTTACTCGACAGCCAAAATACAGCGCCAAGCGACGATGCTCCGGCACCGGCCAGTAAAGTAGAACGCCACTACAGCACCATTTTGACCCAGGTCGATTTCGACCTCTGGCTGCAACGCCTGGAACAAGCCGAGCTCTTTGCCTTCGACACCGAGACCACCAGCCTAAATTATATGCAGGCACAGCTGGTCGGTGTATCGTTCGCCATTAGCCCCCATGAGGCAGCCTACCTGCCCTTCGCCCACGATTACCTCGGCGTACCCAGCCAGCTCGAGCGCTCCGCAGTGCTCGCTCAACTCAAGCCACTATTGGAAAACCCCGAACTCGCCAAGGTCGGGCAAAACCTTAAATACGATATGAGCGTGTTGGCACGCTACGACATTAGCCTGCGCGGCATCGCCTACGACACCATGCTCGAATCTTACGTACTGAACTCCACCGGCTCGCGCCACGATATGGACACCCTCGCCCTGACTCACCTCGGCGAGAGCACCATCCACTTTGAGGATATTGCCGGTAAGGGCAAGGGGCAGCTCACCTTTAACCAAATTGCCATCGAAGAGGCCGGACCCTATGCGGCGGAAGATGCCGATATCACCCTGCGTCTGCATCAAAATTTGTGGCCCCGCTTGAGCGACGCTGCAAGCCTGGCCAGCGTGCTTAGCGATATAGAAATTCCGTTGGTTCCCGTGCTATCACGTATCGAGCGCAATGGCGCATTAATAGATGCCCATCAGTTAAATCAACAAAGCCAGGAACTGGGACAGCGCATCGACGAACTGGAACTACAGGCACACGAAGTAGCGGGTAAGGCCTTTAACCTCGCCTCTCCGAAACAACTGGGCGAAATCCTTTTTAACGAACTGGGTTTGCCGGTGGTGAAGAAAACCCCCAAGGGAGCACCATCGACGGCGGAGGCTGTACTGGTGGAGCTCGCCCTCGACTATCCACTGCCAAAGATCATTCTCGAACACCGTAGCCTGAGCAAACTGAAGTCCACCTATACCGACAAATTACCAACCATGATTGACCCCGAGACCGGGCGCATTCACACCTCCTACCATCAGGCCGTGACTGCAACGGGGCGACTATCCTCCTCCGACCCCAACCTGCAAAACATTCCCGTGCGCAGTGAAGAGGGGCGGCGTATTCGTCAGGCCTTTATTGCCCCCAAAGGCTACACACTGGTAGCGGCGGATTACTCGCAGATTGAGCTGCGCATTATGGCTCACCTGTCTGCTGATGAAGGTTTACTGGATGCCTTTACCCACGGCCTCGACGTCCACCGAGCCACCGCCGCCGAAGTCTTTGGCGTTGAATTAGATACTGTTAGCAGCGAACAGCGGCGCAATGCCAAGGCCATCAACTTCGGTCTTATCTATGGCATGTCGGCCTTTGGTCTTGGCCGGCAATTGAATATTGGCCGCAATCGGGCTCAGGAATACATCGACCTCTATTTCGAGCGCTATCCCGGTGTCAAGCAATACATGGAAACCATCAAATCCAGTGCCGCCGAAAAAGGCTACGTCGAAACCCTGTTTGGCCGCCGCCTCTATCTACCACAAATCAATGCTCGTAACGGCATGCAACGCCAAGCTGCGGAGCGCACGGCCATTAACGCACCGATGCAGGGCACGGCCGCCGACATCATCAAAAAAGCCATGATTGCAGTGGATCAGTGGTTACTGGATAAAGGTAAGAACACCGGGGCAAAAATCATCATGCAGGTGCACGATGAACTGGTACTAGAAGTGCCGAATGCAGAACTGGATGACATCACTGCAGGTCTCAAACAGCGTATGGAAGGTGCCGCCGAACTCGCCATCCCCCTAATCGTTGACATTGGTAGCGGTCAAAACTGGGATGAAGCCCATTAATATCAAACAGATCTTAAAAGCCAACCTTGATAGAGAAAGAAGTTACTAAGTTATTTTAATTAGCTATGAACTTTGCTCTCTTCGTCCGGTCTTATTATATGTGAGTGACAAGCTCCTAGCTTTGATCGCGGTCGAGATACCCCTCCCCCCTCCGGGTATCCTCGACTGAACACCTCAACCGGCGCCCTGCGCCGGTTTTTTTTGCCCGTCGTTTTAAACCCCTCATGAGCCAAGGGCTCAAGCCAACACTACCTCAATACAAAGCCCGGTAGAGCTATGCCTCTTCTGACGGCTCCACTAGCCACGAGCGCAGAACGGTCTCAAGCTCTTCGATGCCACTACGCTTAAGTGACGAAAACATTTGCGCCGAGACCAGTTCATCCAGGCCCTCTTCCTGTACCGCCTTGCGAACCTGTAGCAAGGTACTCTTGGCCGGCCCTTTTTTCATCTTGTCGGCCTTGGTAAGCAGCAAGTGTACGGGCATGCCGCAATTCGCAGACCAGTCCAACATTTGCCAGTCGTATTCCTGCAAAGGGTGGCGGATATCCATCAGCAAAATCAAGCCCTTCAGAGATTGCCTACATTGTAGGTACTCCGCGAGGTTCCTATCCCAGCGAGCCTTCATGGCTTTTGGCACCTTGGCATAACCGTAGCCAGGTAAATCCACCAAACGTTTATCGTCGGTCAGTGAAAAGAGGTTAATCAACTGGGTGCGGCCCGGTGTTTTACTGATGCGCGCCAACTTACCCTGACGCGTCAAGGTATTGATCGCACTGGACTTGCCGGCATTGGAACGACCGGCAAAAGCGACTTCTACACCAACGTCCGAAGGGCATTCATTTAAGGTTGGGGCACTTTGCAAAAAGGCCGCCTGGGTAAAGCTCAAGGGAGTACTCATAGGCGCGCAGTATAACGCTTAATTTTCAGTCATAGGTTGGTATATAATGCCGCGCTAAGATAACGGTGCAATTACTGCCGACTATCACTGACTGCCAATCATTTATTGCCAACCACCTGCCTACGGAATATCAGATGAAAACATGCTTGCAAGCGCTGATAATAATTACCGCCTCATTTTCCCTCATCCAAACCACTTTCGCCGAGGGTGATGCGAACGCAGGCAAAGATAAAGCCGCGGCCTGCGCCGGCTGTCATGGCACTGACGGCAACAGCTACCCAGGCATGGGCAAATTCCCAAAACTGGCGGGCCTGGGTGAGAAATACCTCAACAAGCAAATCAGCGATATAAAAAGCGGGCAGCGAAGTGTTGTCGCCATGACGGGCATGCTCGACGCACTCAGCGCGCAAGACATTGCCGACATCGCCGCCCACTACAACGACCAAACCCGTACCCTCGACGGCTCAGAAGACAATGCCAAAACCCTAGAGCGCGGTGAAAACCTCTATCGCGCCGGCAATTTGGAAACTTCTGTTCCCGCCTGTACCGGCTGCCACTCCCCCTCTGGTAGCGGCAATAGCCCCGCCGGCTACCCCGCTCTCGGTGGGCAGTCTGCCGAGTATATCGCCAGCCAACTGCGCGCCTTCCGCACCGCCGCCCACGACAGCGAAGACCCCACCGGGCGTAGTAACGACGAAGGCAGGGTCATGCGCGGTGTCGCCGCTCACATGAGCGAGCAAGAAATTGTCGCGGTCGCCAATTACATCGCGGGGCTGCACCAGTAAAGCCGAGTACTGAAAAATAAAAAAGGTGGCTTCGGCCACCTTTTTTATTGCCCGGACCATTCCCAACACCCTATAACGACAAATAACACACGACGCCATGCTATTTCTTGCGCCTCGGTCGGGAACCTGAATAATAGAGGCGGTCTATATACTGGCATCACCTCCATCCACATTAGCGAGAATCTGTTCTATGACTTATCGACTCAAGCACCTGGCGACGTTTTGCCTACTACTGCCTCTGGCTTTTATTGCCAACATCGCGGCTGCCGCCCAGTACACGGCGGGCACTCACTACGAAGTCCTCGATACCCCGGTGCGCACCAGCGACCCCAAGCGTATCGAAGTCGCAGAGGTATTTTGGTACGGCTGCAGCCACTGCTTTAGCTTTGAGCCCATGGTCAGCACCTGGGCCAAGCAACAGCCAGAGGATGTTAACTTTGTTCACAGCCCCGCGATTTGGCACAAAAACATGGAGCTACACGCTCGCGCCTACTACACCGCCAAGGCCCTCAAGGTATTAGGGCCTGTACACCTGGCCATTTTTGAAGCCATGAACCTAAAGAAAGACAAATTGGCCAGCAAAGAGGCTATCGCTAAAATCTTTGTGGCCCAGGGCGTCGATCTCGACAAGTTCAATAAAACCTTCGATTCCTTCGGCGTGGTCAGCGCCACCAAGCAAGCCGATGCCCGCCAGCGTAGTTATGGGGTAAAAGGTACACCCGAGATGGTAGTGAATGGGAGATACCGGCTCAGTGCAAAAATGGCTGGGGGGCAGGGACAAATGCTGGAGGTGGCCGATTATTTAATCGCAATAGAGCGCAAGCACAAAAACGCCGGGAGTTAAAACAATCGTTATAAAAAAGCCGACTACCTTAAATAGTCGGCTTTCTTTTTTTTATATATTACAGTGCTCAATTCACTAGACTCGCACTTCATAAGTCTAGATATTCAGCTAATTCTTCCAGCAATCCGCATAGGTTCCACCCTTGAGCCCCCTAGGGTTGGCAGCACTCACTGTTAATGTCATCGTTGCACAGTGGCTATCCGAAGCCTGGCCACCCGTAGCCGTTGCGGTTAGGGTGTAAGCAACTGCGGTGTTACCGGCAACCGCCACGGTATAATGACCATCCGTGGAGGCCGCACTACCGCCTATTTGCACGAGAGTGCCGTAAGTGGTGTTATTTGCACGATACTTCTCTTGCAAATTTTGCAGTGTCAGTACCGCATCCACCGCATCGGCGCGACGTGCGGCGCGAATTGAGTCGAGGTAGCTGGGATAGGCCACAGCCGCCAAAATTGCCACAATCGCTATCACTATCATCAACTCGATAAGAGTAAAGCCCTGGTTCCGCTTACAGCACTTTACTTGCCGACTAACACTCTCTGTCTTCATAACTATCAACACCACTTTCATTCCTTGTTACTTTTTTCGAGACCTAATCTAATTACAGGCACCGTTATTGGTCATCACCACAACGGCCAACTCTAAGGACGTCGTATCCTTATCGATACTTATCGCTATGGAATCACCTGGAGTACAAACCACATCATTCCCCGCTTCATCATAGGTAAGGGTGCCAGACCAAGTGTCGTCAATAGGCACAGTATCTATGCGGCAACGATACAACGATCCGCCCTCGGCAACGACGACATAACTCTCCGTATCCGCATCATATTCAACGATATCGCACGATTTGCCACCATCGGGGCCACCACTAATGCCGACACCATCCAGGCCATCATCGTAAAAAATAATATCACCGTAAAAAACGATGCTGTAGGTCACTATGGCCGGATCATCGGGGTCGAGCACCCCACCGTCTACGTCGTACAGGGTCACAATCACCGTGTCGCCGGGGCCACCGCCGCCACCACCCCCTTCAATGAGGTTACCATCGGAGTCACCAAAGCCTTCAGTAGGGTCACCGCCAACACTGATTGCAAGTGCTAGGTTCGCAGCCCCATCGACCGGCTCATTTCGCCAGATAATCGACGACAAAACAACCGCTTGAGCGCTACCATCCCTGTCCGTCCATGAGACCGTCACATCGACCTGGCGCGGGTTATCACGGCCACCCACCTCATAGGCTTCAACCCGATCCCAGGCCAGGTTGAAGGCTGCCGCATAGTCAACGCCTGCCTGGTCACCCAGACCGTTACCATCGACCACAATGGTATTGAATTCAGCGATGCTCTGAAAATTTCGCAGTTCCTCCAGCTTCAGCTCCGCAAGCGCCGTGGCCTGTGCCCGCACCTTGGCCTCGGCCGTCACCGACAGGGTGGTACTGTGAAAGCGAAAAGCGGCCAACAAACCACCGGCCAAGACCACAAAGGCAATCAGTGCCTCCAACAAGGTAAAACCCCTTTCACGCCTTGGGCCTTGTCTGGTAAACCCGCTATTTGATTTCCTCATTACAGCCTCTCCTTAAAAGTCACGCCAGGAACCCGGTAATACAGAAATGATAGAAATTGAAGTATCAGTTCCGTCGGCATTAGAATAATCGACCCCAATCAACTCAACATTTGCGTTGAGCTGATTCAAGTCACCCTCAAACGCCATGGTGCCAAAAATTTTCGCATTGCCCGGCCCCGGGTTCGCGCAACCACCATCGGGGGCGGCGTAATAAACCGTGCCATAAATAATAGCCCCGCCGTTAATCGCGGGGCACTCCGCCTCTTCGGCAAAATAGAGTATGACGGGGTTACTTAGAGAGCCCAGGTCGGTACTCCAGGGGCTAGTGCTTGTAATAAAATACACATCGTCCGAGACCGCAGCCGCGTCTTGCAGTGTCGCTTCACTGTAGCCTGCAAACATCGACGTAAATAGATCCAGATTAGGGTCATCACTGAGAGGCTCCCCGACAACCCCGTCGTTATCAACGGTAAAGTGGCCCGGATCCAAACACGAAGTATCTGCGGTAGAGCCCGTTATTGTTGCTATAGCCACCCCACCATTACCCAGGGGTCTAACATCCGGGGTGCCAGTCACCGCGCCTGCGGGTATACAATCCTCGACGATCAATGGCGGCCCATTAAACAGAGAGGGAGTCCCTAGATTTGCCCTCATGACTCGCACACTGACCGTTTTGTTGACATGCGTTTCTGCAACCCCGACAACCGGCGCCGTTATCTCAATCACGGCCGGTTGCTCGCCTTCGGCCGTTAGCAGGGTATAAGTGATCGCCGGAGTAAAAGCGTCGATACCCTGAGCCAGCGTTGTAACCGAGCCATCGCCATAGGGATCATAGCTTGCCACTGCAGTCCCACCGGCATCCGTAGTATCCCAGGCAGGCGTTGCTGTATTCATGGTATCGGCATCGATCTTATCGTTATACAAGCGCATCAACTCGTAAATACCGTATTCCAGGGCACCATTTGCGGCCGCGTAGACCTCCTTGTTGCGCAGGTCGATACCACTTCTTTTTTGCTCTTCTATGGCCGATTTATTTACCACCAATGAGCTTAGGCTGGCGATCACCACCAAGATCAAGGTGATAATTAGCGCGATGGCTCCTCGTTGCTTACTACCCAGCTGAGTATTCATAGTCATTTTCCTAACCTTATCTATTACCACTCGCCGCTAGGGCATGGTGTAGTAGTGGTCGTTTTTAACCTTGATGTCGTCTCGCAATCGAACCGTAAAGTCGGAGTCTGCCGCCAGACTGCCCTCCAGCACGACATTAATTTTGCGGCGCGCTAAACAGACCTCACCCGATTCACAAATACCATCATCATTGCCAACACCATCGTCTAGCTCCGTAATGGTAGAGCCCGGATCCAGTTCAAACGTTAAAACTTCTATATTTACTTCGTCATCAGTAACCGCTTGCCAGCCGGCACCACCCGCACAGGTAGCATCCAGAGTGTCTCTCTCAATCTCAGTGCCATTGAGCCGGAAAGCGAAGATTTCATCGGGATCCTGCACAAAGTCTCGATCACGGTCATAGCTATAACTAATACAATCGCACTCATTGGCACCATCACCATCACCGTCGGCACAAGTACCACCGAGGCTAACCGTGCCAAAAACGCCCATTTCAGCGAGCTTTAAATGACTTATCTCGGTTGCCACGCCTGTCTCCCAGGCATCGACATAGCCAGCTCGCTGGAGATCTCGGCGTATGACACCGAGATTAGTGCGTAGCTGCTCGGTAAGCCTGACCATGCGAACATTTTCCAGGCCGGAGAAACTGATTTTGGCGAAAACCGTCAGTGCACCGGCCACAATCAAGCTTCCCACAGCCAGGCCTATCAATAGCTCGGCTAAACCAATACCTCTCGCTCGACCCCGCAGGGGGTTTTGAGGTTTCACTATTATGGACATGCGCTATACCCCATGGTCGACTGACTGCTGGCTGGAGCACAAATTATCACTCGCCCCATTCCGCTGACAATGACGTCCAAATCCCAATCAGCGGCAGAAAGACTTACCCTGCCTGTTCCTGCCGAGCCTTCTACATTGTCAAAGGTCGTACCAACACCTGCAAAGGTCTCGGCAATAGTCACGCCAGAAAAATCACCGCCATCAACCACTTGCAACACATCCGTACCAGCAATGGGTACAACACAACTATCTGCCGCAGTACAATTACAGCCGGCCGCAGCTGCATAGCCTACACACCATGAGCCCGTATTCACCGCAACTGACATATCGGCACTGCGTATGACACCCTCTGCCCGCGCCTTGGTGACAAGGCTATAAACCTCTTCCGCTGCACGTTTGAGACGATTTTTTTCAAAGAATTCATTAAACGAGGGCACGGCTAGAGACAAGACGATGGCAATAATCGCAATCACGATCATCATCTCTATTAAGGTAAAGCCCTGTTGGCCTGAAGCCATTTTATTGTGCATTTGCTCTATTCACCGGTTAATTCCCTTGCACGGTAGCAACTCTGCCATCCTTAAACATTGATAGTGTTCGCAAGTCATCCACATTCAAGTGGCGGGAAAAATAGATGGGGAAACCGAGTATAGCGCCGACGGGCAGGCCCAATTGACCCACCTATCGCCACGAAAAACCGCTTATCTCCAACCGTGATCGCAACGGGGATGAACGGCAGAAAAAGGGGAGTTAAGCGGCCAAGCGAAGGTGAGCCGGGCTAAAACTTAACTGCCTTGTTTTGCGAACTGGTGCACCCAAACCAAATCATCTTCATTCCAGGTCATACCGGCGTGCATGCTGAGTATCACCTGCTTGTAGACCTCAAGGGCGGGGTAGCCCTCGGCGCGAGCATCGGCATCGCACATATCACCGAGGCGCTGGCGCTCCAGTGAAACCACCTCAAAGGTATCGCCTTCCAATGCAAAGGTGTCACCGGGATAGGCGTATACGCCATCGCGGCGCTGCTGGGTTTTCTGGCCACTGCGCACGGCCGCAACCGACTTGGGATGGCGCACAAGGTTGCCTATTTCACAGGTTTTCTCAGGATAATCACTCATGATTGCTTCTATTCCTCCTATCAATTAAATAAAAAGTTACCAAATAAGTACGTATTTATAAAGATCTAGATCAGGTGGGACTATATTGCTCCGAACCTCTCCATCGTCTTCAACAATAAGACAAGCGAGAGCATTATACCCACCCCCTATGCAACAAGGCTGACGATCAGTAAAATTGCCGCCTTTTCGCGCACGCCGCTGGGCAAACCAGCAATGCTGCTCTCATTTTAAGGAATCGCCATGACGCCCTCCGCAAGTAAGCCCACTGTAAAACCGGCCAACCCGAATTTTTCTTCAGGGCCTTGCAGCAAGCGGCCCGGCTACAAGGTCGAAGCCCTCGATATTTCGACCCTGGGCCGCTCTCACCGCTCCGCCATTGGCAAGAAAGCCCTGGCCCGCGCCTGCGCCGACACTGCGGAATTGCTCGGCCTACCCGAAGGTTACCGACTCGGCGTGGTACCGGCATCGGATACTGGCGCGGTGGAGATGGCCCTGTGGTCACTACTCGGTGCCAAACCGGTCGATATTTTTGCCTGGGAATCCTTCGGTGAGGGCTGGGTTGGCGACATCAACAACCAGCTCAAACTCGATAACGTTAGCGCCCATCGCGCCGACTACGGCTTGTTACCCGACCTGTCCCTTGCCAATCCCGAGCACGACACCGTTTTTACCTGGAATGGCACCACATCGGGCGTCAAGGTTGTCGACGGCGATTGGATTAGCGATGAGCGCACCGGCCTGACTATTTGCGATGCCACCTCCGCTGTTTTCGCCATGGAACTTCCCTGGCACAAGCTCGACGTGGTCACATTTAGCTGGCAGAAAGTACTCGGGGGCGAGGGCGCCCACGGCATGCTAATACTCAGCCCCCGTGCCGTTGAACGCCTCGAAACTTATACCCCGCCCTGGCCAATGCCGAAAATATTCCGCATGACCAAGAAAGGCAAATTGAACGAGGGGATTTTCAGGGGCGAGACCATCAATACGCCCTCTATGCTCTGTGTTGCCGATTATCTCGATGCGCTGGACTGGGTGCGTGCCATTGGCGGTGTCGAGGCAAGCATCGCTCGCTCCGTGGCCAACCTGAAGGTGATTGAAGATTTTGTCGCCGCCAATGACTGGATAGGCTTTCTCGCCCAGGATGAGGCCACGCGCTCCAACACCAGTGTTTGCCTGACCCTCCGCCTCGAAGCCGAGCAGGTAAAAGCCCTCGCTAAACTACTCGACAGCGAAGGCGTCGCCTTTGATATCGGCGCCTACCGCGATGCCCCTGCAGGCCTGCGCATTTGGTGCGGGGCCACCGTTGAACAAAGCGATCTGCAAACTCTGATGCCCTGGCTCACCTGGGCCTATGAACAAATCAGCCAAACTTAATTGATATTCAGCTCGTCGAGCTAAAACAGCACAAAAGCCTCATAAAGGCTCACATAAAGGAACAACTATGCACAAAGTACGCACCTACAATCAAATCTCCAGCAAGGGTCTCGACCGTTTTCCCCGCCAGAGTTATGAAATTGCCAGTGAGTTCGCCCAGCCCGATGCCTTTATGCTGCGCAGCCACAAACTCCATGGTGAGGAAATCCCCGCAAGCCTGCTGGCCATTGCCCGCGCCGGTGCCGGCGTTAACAATATTCCCGTCGCCGACTACTCCACCAAGGGTGTGGTGGTCTTCAATACTCCCGGCGCCAATGCCAATGCGGTAAAAGAACTGGTTGCCGCCAGCTTGCTACTTGGCTCGCGAGACATTATCGGCGGCATCAACTACGCCCAGTCCTTGAGTGATATGAATGATGCCGGCGAGATGTCGAAGCTGCTAGAAAAAGAAAAGAAGCGTTTTGCCGGCAGTGAACTACAGGGCAAAACCCTGGGTGTCGTCGGCCTCGGTGCCATCGGTGCCAATGTCGCCAACATGGCCCTGGAACTGGGCATGAACGTGATCGGCTATGACCCGGCCATCTCCGTGGAAGCCGCCTGGCAGCTATCGAGCACTATCGGCAAAATGGACAACCTGCAAAGTCTCCTGGGCCAGGCAGATTTTATTACCCTCCATGTCCCAGCCATTGAAGCCACCCGGCATATGATTAACGCCGAGACCCTGCGCTGCTTCAAGCCTGGCGCCAAGCTGCTCAACTTCGCCCGTGAAGAAATTGTCGACACCGCCGCTCTCGTTACCGCCCTCGACAAGCAACAGCTCGGGGGCTATATCGCCGACTTCCCCACCCCCGACCTGCTCGGGCGCCCCGATGTGATTTTGACCCCTCACATTGGCGCCAGCACTCAGGAGGCCGAAGAAAACTGTGCGATTATGGCCGCCGACCAGCTCATGGAATTCCTAGAAAACGGTAATATCAAAAATTCAGTCAATTTTCCCCCCATTGCCATGGCCAGAAACGAGGGCCATCGCATCACCTTCAGCAACGACAATGTACCCAAGGTGCTCGGCAACGTGCTGGGCATTCTCGCCGACAGCAACAACAATGTAATCGACCTGGTGAACAAGAGCCGCAACAATATTGCCTACAATATTATCGATGTTGAGCAGCTGCCCAGCGACGAGGTTGTCGCCGCCATTGCCGCCGTAGACGGCGTTATCCGCCTGCGAGTACTGAGCTAAGCCCGCTCCTCGCCCGCCTCAAGCCTGAGGCGGGCAAACTCCTCTTCTATCGATTGCAGGGCATCGCCCACCCAGGCATCCTCCTCTTGCACCAAGGTGTGTAGAGCCTGTACCTGTTTTTCCAGCTCACCGAGCTTAAAGACACCCGCTATACCCAGCAGTTGGTGAATAATTTCTCGCAATTCGACGACATCACGATTCTGATAGGTCTCGACGGCGCTAACCAAAAGCCGGTCAACCTCCTGAAAAAATTCCGCCCGAGGTATCTGCCGTGTAGCGATATCTTGCAAGGGTGCACGGCTTGGCTTTCTATCCAACAAGGTCAACATCAAGTCGATCAAGCGCTTATTATCGAAGGGCTTATGTATCATTTCATTGCGTCCTGGCAGACTCGCCAGTCGCTCGTTGTGCTGCAGTACATCCGCCGTGAGCATCACTGCCGGTGTCGTCGAATTTAAGCCTCCGGACGCCCTGATCGACGCCAGTGCGTCGATGCCATTGAGTTCTGGCATATGTACATCAAAGGCCAGCAGATCGAAATCTACCTGCTCACACCGCACCAGGGCTTCGCGCCCATTCTCAACCGCCTCAAGATCACAACCCGCTTTTTCGAGCAGAGTCGACAATAAAAGGCGGCTGAAATCATTATCCTCCGCCACCAATACTTTCACCTCGGTTAATGGCGCGACCGCCCCGCTACCAACTAGCGAACCGTGCCGCAAGGAGTTGTATACGGTATAAAACTCCGCACTAGACCAGGGCTTGGCGAGATAGCTAATATCCAGGCTATCAACACCCTGAATATTAAAGACAGCATTGCCACGCAAGCCTCGGAGTGGTAAAAATACAAACACAGGCACCGGCGTATATTCCCTTAGCCGCACCAGCATATCGGCCAGTGAGTGCCCTAGATCACTGATCGGCAAGCTAATGATAATGGCCTCGATATCTCTCATCACCAAGCTTTTGATCAGCACCTCAAAATCGTCATACAGGCGTAGATCATCCGTTATCCGCTGTACCGCGTGCCCCAACGACTCCCTTGAAACACTTTCGGGGTCAAACACCGCCAGGGTCGTACTCAAGCGTTCTAGCTGGCGGTGCCCCACTTGCAAGGCCAGAGGTAGACTAACTCGCACACGAGAGCCGACAGACTCCTCGCTGTACAAATCAATCTCGCCACCCATCAAGCTCACCAAATCTTGCACGATGGGCAAACCCAGTCCGGTACCGCCAAAACGACGCGTGATTGTCGTATCGGCCTGGGTAAACGCTTCAAAAATTTTATCCTGCTGGGCCGACGACATACCGATACCCGTGTCTTCGACATCGATGACCAGGCTCACCTTGTCATCGACGACACCACCGTTTGTCAGTCTTACCAGAATATGCCCGCGCTCGGTAAACTTGATGGCATTGGCTACCAAGTTTGACACCACCTGGCGCAAACGCAGTGAATCAGCGTAGAGGAAGATCGGCAAGTCAGGGTCGATGTCGATGATTACCTCGACATTTTTTTCGTAGGCCGAGGGGCCCTGCAGCCGCACCGGGTTTTCCACGCAGGCGACAATATCCAGGGGCTGAACGTCCAGCTCCATAACACCAGATTGCAAGCGTGCATGCTCTAGAATGTCGTCAATCAACAGCAACAACTGCTCGGAAGCCTGCTCAATAATCGCACAATACTGTTGCTCCGAGGCATCCAAACTGGACTGTTCAAGCAAACGCACAAAGCCCTGTATTGAGTTCAAGGGGGTGCGCAACTCGTGACTCATACGCGCCAGAAAATCACTTTTTGCTCGGCTTGCCTCCTCCGCTTTCTGGCGCTCTGACTCCAGTTCCAGGTTTTTCAACTGCAAATTTTCCAGCGACATACGCAGGCGCGCGGTGGCACTACTGACACGCTGTTCCAGGCCCCGCTGGCTGTCGGCAATGGACTTTGCCATATAGTTGATACCCCGACCCAATGCCGCCAACTCTTCGACACCGCTCGCTTGCGCCTGCGCCACCAGGTTACCGCCTTCAATTTCTTCAACGGTCGCGGTCAGCGAGGTAATCGGCGCCAGCATGCCACTGGCCAGGGCATAGGACAGGAAAAAAACCAGAATCAACAAACCCGCTGCGGTGCCTCCATTACGAATCAGCACACCCCTTTGCTCTGCCGCCATGGCCGACATATCGACGGCAAGAATGACCCAGCCTGTGACAGCCTCAGCGCCGCCGGGCGGGCTCTCACTGTAGTCCTCTATCTCAATGCCGGAGATAGCAACGGGGCGCTCAAAATAAAGTCGGCTGCCAATAGCGTGATGCTCCAAACCCAGATTCGCGGGAAGTAAGGCCGACCACGGCACCTGCCCCCTCAGGGTTGAAACCAGGACCTCCCTATTGGCATTCAAAAATGCGACACCATCGATTTGCGCCAGATCCGACATCGATGTCGCCAGGGTATCGAGCAATTGCTCATTACCGGAATAGAGGGCAAAATCCGAGGTCGCCGCCAAGTAGGTGGTCGCAGTCCGACCTAAATTGAGGTAGCCGCGCTGCAGCTCGGCCCTCTCCCCAAAAATAGTATTCACGGTCAGTAAAACCGCCAATAAGATCAATGGCACCGCAGACAGTAGCAATAAACGCCCATGCAAGGTCTGGCTAAAAAACCGCAGCCAAGGGCCCCTCACTGATAAGACTCCAGCACGGCTTGGTACTCCCGATACAGGGCTTGCGGGCCGGGCAGGGTAATATTCAGGGCTGCAGCCACCTCCCGGTTAACCTCCAGGGTGTAATATTGCGGATAGTGGGTGCGCCAGGCCCTTATCCCCTTCAAGCCCTTCAAGCCCTCGCCCTTCAAATCCAGCAGGCTCGCTAACAACTCGGCCCCGTGGCGGCCAATATTTTCCGGGCTGGAATACACCGCAGCCAGGGCCCCGGCTTTGGCGTAAGAGCGGGAAAAACCGATAATTGCCACCTTTTGACGAAAGCTCAAATAGAGCAACCACTTGGCAACACTTTTATTGAATACGGCGCGATCCGCCACCGCAAGAAAGACATCGGTTTTTTGCACCAGGGGGCTCAACACTCCGATCGGATTATCATCACCATCGAGATTAGCATGAATCAGCTCCATACCCGATCGCTCAACAGCCCTCAGCAGTTGCGGCTTACTGGCCACTGAGACGGGACCAAACACCGCCCCGACCCGCTGCGCTTCGGGCACAAGTAATTTAGCCAGGGCCAACGGCCGCTCCAGCGGCTGATCGATCACCACCGCCGCGCGCCGTCCTGGCCCAGGCAGGCGAGTGAGTAATTCCTCCCAGGCGGCCACAGGCATTAATAAACTGAGGATGTCAGCATCGGGGAAGTGACTCAGAGCGAACTCACTGGCTTTGGAACCAACGGCAACCACCGTACTACCGGGTAGTACTAGCGTTGGGGCTTGCTCAAGCCCAGGTGTAAGCACCAGCGGCGCCCTGGACTGCTGTGCCAGAACCTTCTGGAAAACAGCTGAAACCTCTTGATAGTAGGTCCGCTCGCCGGATAACAGCAAATACACGGGCACATCTGCCGCGCTAGTGAGCGCTGTTGCGATCGATAGCACCAGTGCGAGGCACAAGCGCCTCATTGGCTTACGGGTTAAATCCAGTCCACATCCCTGTCTCATACGCTTAATCGACAACCTGCATCATGCAGCCATTGCGGTGCCGCCGGCTATTTATCCAGCGGCCCCGGTGAAATCCATTTCGGTCCATTATTTCCATCGTCCATACGGCCAAGCGCCCTAGGGCAAGCCGACCTCCACTTTAATATAAAAGCGGGTTTCAAAAACATTATTGCGGCTGAATTCAGCGTAGTCAGCAGCCAAATTCTGGGCAATGGCCTGTAGCTTGATCGGCGCACCAGCGAACAGAAACTGATAAGTGAGCTGGGCATCGATGCGCAAAAACTCATCCACGGGATTGCCGCCCCGCCAAACAACATCACTTTGGTAGTAGCTCATCACACTGGCGCCAAGACGCGGCGTCAATTGCTGGGCCAGTAATAAACTGCCACTGTGGCGCGGCCGTGAATTATTAAAGTCACTCCGGACCTCCGTCGGTTCTGCGTATTTAAGAAAATCACTCTCCAAGTCCAGATAGGTGTAGTTCAGGCGCACTAAACTGCCCACCAGTGGCCGATAGGAGAGCTGCAATTCGACTCCACTGGTTTCCCATTCGCCGGTATTGGCCAAAACCTTAATCTGATCATCAAATAAGGGAATGGGTAGCGCGATATCTTCCAGATAGGCATCGAGCCCGTCGCGACCCTCCTCCCTGAAAACACGCAGGTCGAAATCAATACCGGCAACGGGGAAGCGAGCCATATAAGCCAATTCGGCGTGCTCCACCCTCTCCTCACCGAGCCCCTGCCCGGAACGAATCAGCGCATTGTAGGCCAGGCCGCCCACTTTAAAGCTGCGGTCGAGATTACTCTCCGCAATTGAAGGTGCGCGTTCACTGCGTCCCAGGCCCAGACGCAGGGTATGATTGGTTATAAATTCGTAGTTCAGCGCCAATCTGGGAGAGCTCAAGCTACCAACATGGGTGTCTTCTAGCATCAGCCCCGCATTAACGAGCCAATCACTACCCAGAGCCCACTCGTGGTGAGTAAAGAAACGATAGGACTCCTCGCGGATGTTGTCATCGTGGCCAAATAACAGCTCACTCTCTACCGCTTCCACGCGCACACCGAAACCCCACACTGAGCGCAGGCCCAGCCAGGGAGAAAATTGCTGTTCCAATTCAAGATCATAGCGCTCGGAATAAACGCGCCCCAGGCCGACCGTAAGTTGCTGATCGGGGATGCCCAGAATACCTTGTACCGCCTGGGGTGGTACTCCGAAGGCCTGAGAAATCAAGCCCCTGTCATCCTTATTACCCACCCGTAAGCTGTTGTGATAAGCCCGCAGCTGAATCGCTCCACCATTAGCCTGAGAGCGTAGCCAGGTCAGCATCTGGTAATTCGAGTCGTAATTGGCGGTCAGATACTCATCGGGATGATCGCCATCGCCCAGGCCCTCCTTGTTTTCAACAAAACCCCAGCTGATTTCGACACTGTCGTACAAAGTGGGTGTCAAGGTACCGCGAAAGGCCAGTTGATAGAGCTCACGCCCATCGTCAAGCGGGCCCTCATCCGTAACGGCGGGGAAACCATCATTGTGTTGATAGCCGAGGCTGAGGCGGTAGAACATACCGCCGATTCGGTCGTTATGCCGCAGCGTGGTATTGCGCGTAGAACGGGAGCCACTGGTATAGCTGATAGCTGTGCCGCTATCTTGCACCGGTGCGCGCGTGACAATATTGACGGCTGCGAGCAAGGCGTTGGAACCCTGGGAGGGCGTACTCGAGCCACGAACAATTTCAATATGGTCGATATCCGCAAAATTAATACCCAGGGTACTCCAGGTCACCGCCGAAAAAACCGGCTCGTACACCGAGCGCCCGTCGACCATGACCTCGAGGCGATTGGGGAATTCCTCACCAAAACCGTGATAGGACACCCCGAAGCGGTTGCCATTGACCGCGTAGGACTGAAAGCCGGGCACCAGACGAAAGACATCGGCCCAGGTCTGGGCACCCGAGGCATCGAGTAGAGCTCGATCAATAATAGTGACACTGGCTGGCGCGCGATTGAGAGGCTGGTCGAGGCGACTGGCAATACTGACCATCGGAATATCGCCCAGCACGTCCTCTTCGCTGACCGCCGCCCCATAGCTAGGCCCGGCCAAGAACCAGGCACTCAAGCAACATAAAAAAGGGGAACGTTGTAACACCACCAGCATGGGTAATAACTCGCTGATCTATTAGGAGAAACTGAACGTCCATTCTAATCTAATACCATCTAACAACCAATGTTATTGGTCTTTTTAGCGATGGCACCGAGTCTCACTCAAAGCCCTACCGCCCGGGCGCCGTGCCGGCCGATGAAATAGTGTTTTATAAATCACCAGTGCTGATATATTCTGCATCGCCTGAAATAAGGGTGTTCTATGAGCGAAATATATTTTGTGCGCCACGGCCAGGCCTCTCTCGGCGCCAAGGTTTACGACCAGCTATCGGACCTCGGCCAACAACAGGCCGTCTGGCTCGGCGAGCACTACCGCAAACGAAACCTGGGCTTTGACCGGATCATTACCGGCGATATGCGCCGCCACAAACAAACCCTGGCCGGCATTGAAGAGGGTCTAGGACAGAGCCTTGAATCAAGTGTAGACGCCGGTTTTAATGAGTTTCACTTCCGCCCCATTATGAGCATGTACGCGCGCCGCGAAGACCCCAGCGCCGAGGTGCCAAAAACCGCACGACAATTTTTTGGTATCCTGCGCGGCACCATGCGCGCCTGGATCGATGGCGAACTGGACGCCGAAATCGCCCAGCACGACCAACGTAAGGGCGGCAAAACCGAAACCTGGCGCGACTTTAACCAACGCGTCTACCGCGCTCTCGACGACGCCCGCAAAGGCCCCCGTGGCGAGCGGGTACTCGTGGTTTCCTCCGGTGGCCCCAAGGCACTGGCGATGAAAAGCGTGATGGGCCTGTCCGACGATGCCGCCATCGAGCTGATGATGCAAATTCGCAACACCTCCACCACCCGCTTTAACTACAACGCCGAGCGTATCTCCCTGGCCGCCTTCAACCTGCTGCCCCATCTCGAGCAAGGCGACAGGCACGACAGTATTACCATCGTTTAAACGACTCCCTATTCAAACACCCACCTTTAACACCGCACACTTTAGAAAAGAGGTAATACCCCATGAACTTTCAACACTCCCCCAAGGCCCTGGCACTGCAAGATCTCCTCTTGAAGTTCATGAAGGAAGAAGTCTATCCGGTCGAGGCAGAATTCAAAGAGTACATGCACACCGTGGACAACCCCTGGGCGACACCGCCGATCATGGAAGAGCTGAAGAAAAAGGCCAAGGCCGTTGGCCTCTGGAACCTCTTCCTGCCGCCCCACGATGACGACGACGAAAACGGCCTCAGCAATGTCGACTACGCACCGCTGGCCGAAATCATGGGTCGTGTGCCCTGGGCACCGCTGGTCTTCAACTGCAACGCCCCCGATACCGGCAATATGGAAGTGTTCGTTAAGTACGGCACGCAGGCACAGAAAGAAAAGTGGTTAACCCCGCTGCTCGCGGGTGAAATCCGCTCCTCCTTCGCCATGACCGAGCCCGACACTGCCTGCTCCGACGCCACCAATGTGGCCTGCTCCATCGTCCGCGATGGTGACGAATACGTCATCAACGGCAAGAAGTGGTTTATTACCGGCGTCATGCACGAAGCCTGCAAAATCATGATCGTGATGGGCAAAACCGATCCCGACAACCCCAACCGCCACATTCAGCAGTCGCAAATCCTGGTGCCGAAAGACACCCCCGGCGTCACCATCGTGCGCCCGCTGACCACTCTCGGCTATCTCGGCGCACCCCTGGGTGAAGCGGAGATTCGCTTTGACGATGTCCGTGTGCCGGTCGAGAACATTCTGCTGGGCGAGGGCCGCGGCTTCGAAATCGCCCAGGGTCGCCTCGGCCCAGGCCGTATTCACCACTGTATGCGCCTGATCGGCTGTGCCCAGCGCGCACTGGAACTAATGTGCGCCCGCGTCGAATCGCGCAGCACCTTTGGCAAAAAACTCAGCGAGCCCCAGTCGGTGCGAGAAGATATCGCCCAATCTTTCTGCGACATCGAACAGGCCCGCCTGCTCACCATGATGGCCGCCGACAAGATTGATCGCGAGGGTGCCAAAGAAGCGAAAGACCTGATTGCCGCCATTAAAATCGTCACCCCGGCGATGACGGCCCGCGTTGTCGACCGCGCCATTCAGGTACACGGTGCCGGCGGCTTGACCGAGGACTTCTTCCTCGCCGAAGCCTATAACTACGCGCGCCAGATCCGCTTCGCCGATGGCCCCGACCAGGTACACATGATGCAGCTGGGTCGCTCACTGGCCAGGCAGTACGGCTAAGCTGACACCCTTGCGGGAGGGCCAGCGGCCTCCCGCAAGGCTTGCAATTTATTCTCTTTAAGGTCCATGACTACAAGGTCAAAACCAACATGACAACGACAACTGACAGCCTGCCCATGGACACACTGGGCGCTTATTTAGCGGACAACATTGCCGACTTCGGAAAACTTCTCGAGGCGGAAAAGTTTTCCGGCGGGCAATCGAACCCCACCTACATGCTCACCACCGACAGCAAAAAATACGTGCTGCGCCGCAAGCCTTCGGGCGAGCTACTGCCCTCCGCCCATGCCGTAGATCGCGAATTCCGCGTCATGTCGGCACTGGCGGGCAGCGGTGTACCCGTACCCACCATGCACAAGCTCTGTGACGACGACAGCATAATCGGCAGCATGTTCTACATCATGGACTTCATCGACGGCGATATTTTCTGGGACGCCCAGCTCAGCGAGGTCGACAAGGGTCTGCGCGGCCCCATGTACGCCAAAATGAACGAGGTGCTGGCCGCCCTGCACAGCGTCGACATTGTCAAAGCGGACCTCGAAAGCTTCGGTCGGCCCGGCAACTATTTCGAACGCCAATTGAAGCGCTGGTCCAAGCAATATCGCGGTGCCGAAACCGAAACCATCGACGCCATGGAAAAACTCATGGCCTGGCTGCCCGCTAATATGCCCGAGGACGACGGCCGAGTGAGCCTGATTCACGGCGACTACCGCCTCGACAACATGATCTTTGCCCCCGGTAAGGCCGAAGTACTGTCCATTCTCGACTGGGAGCTATCCACCCTCGGCCACCCCTATTCCGATATCGCCTACCAGTGCATGCAACTGCGCATGCCCGCCGATCCGGCGCTGGGCAATCTCGCCGGCCTCAGCGGCATCGACCGCGCGGCTCAGGGCATCCCCAGTGAAGAAGAGTACGTCGCCGCCTACTGCAAGCACATGGGCATCAGCGAAATACCCAACTGGACCTTCTATCTGGCCTTCAGCTTCTTCCGCTTTGCCGCCATCTTGCAGGGCATTATGAAGCGCTACCTGGACGGTACCGCCTCCAACGAAGAGGCCCTGGCCTACGGCAAAATGGCGCGCCCAATGGCCGAAATTGCCATGGAATACCTGGCCGAGCAGGGTCGCATTTAACCCTAGAGTAATAACCCACAACAATAAAGTAGAGGCCCTCCCTGAGGGGCCTCAAAACATTAGAGAACACTATGAAAGCACTCGTCTGTGAGCACTACGGCAAGGTCGACGATCTGGTCTACCGCGATATGCCAAAGCCCGAAGCCGGCCCCGGCCAGGTACTGATTGATATTGCCGCCATTGGTGTCAACTTCCCCGACGGCCTACTGGTCGAGGGCAAATACCAGGCTAAACCCAAAACCCCCTTTATGCCCGGTGGCGAATTTGCCGGCACCGTCGCCGCCCTTGGCGAAGGTGTTAAAGGCTTTGCCGTCGGTGACAAGATTTTTGGCTGGCACACCAGCTACGGCGCCTACGCCGAACAGGTCGCCGTTGCCGTCGATGATATTTACAAAATGACGCCCTCTATGTCCTTTGAGCAGGGTGCCGCCTTGTTGTGTGCCACCTCCACCTCCCACCATGCCCTCAAGCAACGGGGCCAGCTCAAGCCCGGTGAAACCCTCGTCGTGCTCGGCGCTGCGGGTGGTGCCGGTCTGGCCGCCGTGCAAATCGGCAAGGCCATGGGCGCCAGGGTCATCGCCGTTTGCTCGACCGACGAAAAGATCGCCTTCGCAAAATCCCAGGGTGCCGACGATGGCATTAACTACAGCAGCGAAGATCTCAAAACCAGCATTAAAAAACTCACCGACGGCCGTGGTGCCGATGTGGTCTACGACGCCGTGGGCGGCGACGCCTTCGATGTGTGCTCGCGCGCCATGGCCTGGAACGGTCGCCTGCTGATTGTCGGCTTCGCCTCCGGACGCATTCCCAGCCTGCCGGTGAATTTAACCCTGGTGAAGGGCTATTCCGTGGTCGGCGTATTCTGGGGCACCTTCACCAAGAAGCAGCCCGAAGATCACGCCGCCAACATGGTCGAACTACTGCGCTGGTTTGAAGAGGGCAAGGTGGTACCGGTTATCGACAAGACCTTCGCCCTCAGCGATGGTGTCAAAGCCATTCAATATGTCACCGGCAGAAATGTAAAAGGCAAGGTCGTTATCAAGCCCTAGCCTACCTGAATACAAAACGAGGAAAATCAATGAAAGCCCTGGTTTGCGAAGCCTATGGAGAGGTCGACGACCTCAACTACCGCGATATGACCGACCCCGTGCCCGGCCCCGACGACATTCTAGTCGCCATTAAAGGCATCGGCGTCAACTTCCCCGACGGCCTACTGGTCGAAGGCAAGTATCAATTCCAGCCCGAGTGCCCCTTCGCACCCGGTTCCGAAATCTGTGGCCAAGTGATCGGCCTCGGCAATAATGTCAGTAA
>MAAC01012096.1_pt1 | contig 42887 bp, 36 predicted proteins | sample 1115981 | NCBI WGS metagenome assembly MAAC01 (sample SAMN04961126, study PRJNA320927) | seawater metagenome | isolation source: sample BD02T64 sea water enriched with oil for 64 days | place: USA:Gulf of Mexico | collected 2013-07-27 | reverse complement strand
TTGTCGAAATCAATAACGCAGCATAAAGCGTTTCTAAACCAGCCCCTTGGGGAAGGCTGAGCAAATCATACTCAGCGTTACATTTATTTTTAAGGGAATAACCCTTAATAAAAAAATGTACCTTGATCATGAATCGCTCAGACTTCCTGAAACGAGCATCTTAAAGTGGAACGGGTATACATAATTAAACACAAATACGTTTTAATGTAACATCAACTTCTTTTGACGTCTGTTGCTGCTGTTTTGCATGTTGCGCCGCTGATGCTAACCCATCGTTAATATCTCGGCTTAGTGATACAACGGCCATCATATTATCATTTATTGAAGCGGTCGCACTTTGTTGCTCTTGTGTTCCTTGGGCTATTTGTGACGTTAAACTGTCGACTTCTTTAAATGCTTGTCCAATTTGTTCTAGCGCACTAACAATATCTGTTGACTGCGATAAACTATCTTGCGACAAACGTTGACCTCTAGTAACTGCCGCAACGGCATTATTCGTTTTGCTCTGCAAACCCTCAATCATAGACTGAATTTCAACAGTCGCTTCTTGTGTACGATGAGATAAAGCCCTTACTTCATCCGCAACGACAGCAAAACCTCTGCCCTGCTCTCCTGCACGTGCAGCTTCAATAGCTGCATTTAAAGCGAGTAAATTAGTTTGCTCAGCAATACCACGAATAACATCTAACACAGAGCCAATTCTGGCACTTTCTTCTTGTAATAAGGTTAAATCATTTGCCATCGTTTCAACTTCTATAGCAAAAGATTCTATTGTGTTTTGACTGGTATTTGATGATGAAATACTTTGTTCTAAGGTAGTCATGACTACCGTTGTTGTTATGCTTACCTGTTCTGCATTATCAGATAATAATGCAGAGGTGCTTGATACGCTTTCAATCGACTGCGCCATTTTTTCTACCTGAGCAACTGATTCATCAACCGCAATAACCGATTCTCCCATTTGACACGATAACTTGTTCGATCCTTGAGTAAGGACTTCTGATTCAGCACGAATATCACTAAGAACATCAGCCAAGCCAATAATAAAGCCACTTAAATCATTCGTAATTTTGCCTAGATCATCATCAATATTGTCGATTAATTGTTTTGAAGGAGCCTCATCTGTACTGACAACAAGATCAAGGTAACTTTTTAGATTATCAATGCGTGTTGTTAACTGCTGAGAAAAATAAAACGTACTAAATACTATTTGAGTAACTACAAGGGCTGCAATAATTGCTAACACACTATATTTATTTAAAGTTTCTGGAGCAAATAAAAGAGAGAAAATAAATATGAAGCCAACTGAAATAATTGGCAAAAGCAATTTTGTACTTAAATGTTTATTCATAGCGAGTTCCGAAAATTGTTATTATTATGTATAGGACTTTCCATTCTGGTAGAATAAGTTACCTGTAAATAATTAATTTTTCCATCACTATTTACTCAACTTTAGTGATATAAAATAGTTTAAGCTATTGCAACTGAACAAAGTTAACAGAGGATTTATGTCATTAAGCGAATTAATATTAATTACTTTAGCTCTAGGGATCATTATCGGCGGTATTTTGTTATTAAAAAAATCCGCAAGAAAGTTTGATTTAACGACAGAGCAATTAGAAAATATTAAAAAGCGAAATAAAGACTTGGATAAAAAAGAACAAGAAGATTAGCGAAGAAAGCCTTCATTGCTTAAGTCGTTTTAAACAACCTAAAAGTCAATATTGAGCCCCTCAGTGAATGCATTATGAGGATATTAATAAAATGTTTTTTAGTTACGGTACAGCGTTTTAATTAAGTGATAACCAAATTTTGTTTTTATTGGACCATGTACTTTTAACAATTCCCTTTTAAAGACTACATCATCAAACCCTTTAACCATTTGCCCACGACGAAACTCACCTAAATCACCACCCTTTTTCTTTGATGGACAAATTGAAAACTTTCTAGCAAGTTGCCCAAAGTCAGCACCTTTAGTTAATTTTTCTTTTAATTCAAGTGCCTGTTTTTCTGTTTTTACTAAAATATGAATTGCTGCTGCGGTAGCCATTATTACTCCGTAAATCCTGATTAAATCATTTCAGTCATTATACCAAAATTTAATCTACTGGTAGTACCATATTTTTCTTTTACTATTCTCACCTTTGACATAAAATGTCATGGAGACTTTTAATAGCAGCGAATGATCGATACTTATGAGCACAATAAAACATTTATTTGAAAATAATAAAAAGTGGGCTGACAAAATAACGGCAGAAAACCCTAACTTTTTTCAAAGCCTTTCGGAGCAACAATCACCAAAATATCTATGGATAGGTTGTTCAGACTCTCGCGTACCTGCTAATGAGTTATTGGGCATGCAACCAGGGGAAGTGTTTGTTCACCGCAATATTGCCAACCAAGTTATTCATACTGATATGAATTGTTTATCAGTTATTCAATTCGCAGTTGAAATATTAAAAGTTAAAGACATTATTGTTTGTGGGCATTATTGTTGCGGTGGTATTAGTGCTGCGTTTCATGATGAAAGTCACGGTTTAATTGATAATTGGTTACGTCATATTCAGGATGTATACCGCTTTAATAGAAAAAAATTAGATGCCGTCGCTGATGAAACTCAGCGTATGAATTTACTGTGTGATTTAAACGTCATTGAGCAAGTAGCTAACGTATGTAATACCACAGTATTGCGTAATGCTTGGCTTGCTAAGCAAAATGTGACCGTGCATGGTTTAGTTTACAATTTACACGATGGAATATTGAAAGATTTAAATGTATCAGTTAGTAGTAACTAGAGGCAGTTACGAGTATCGAAGAGATAATTAAAGTACATAGTTGCGAAAACCTTACTTCCCAAACTCTGTACTCATTTACTTGAAACTATAAAACACTCCGCTTTACTGTTTCTTCAAAAACAAAACCAACATCTTTAACAACACCTAATTTCAATGAGTTCTACTTTAAGTCAGCAGTAATACCCATTGAAGTAATGAATAGAGCATTCATTACTTCAATGGGTATAAGCTCTGTCATATCGTTATTTCTATTAGCTGCTTCGAATAAATCAACAGAATATGATTTTCTTCAAGGTACCTATGCGCCTTTTAAACAATGCACGTTATGTATTTTGTTTCAGGTAACTGTTTATGGGCGCTTTGCGCATTGAATACATTAGCTGTTGTTACTCTAACATCAGCTGTTCCGACCATAGAAGTAATTAGGAGCCTTAGTTTATTCGGGACTAACAAAATTACCATAGAGTTTATTTCGGATAGGTCTTTTAACTAAATAAATTACCCCATTACTCTTCATTTCTTTGATTTTGCTAAAGGGAATATAATCGGGTATTAGCGTAAAATAATCATTGTTACTTAAGTCACCATACTTAATGCTATTTACCACTGCATGTTGCCATTGATAGAAAAACCTTCCATAAACTATAGCTACGTTATCACCAGTAACACCTACAACTTTAGCTAATTTGTATTTGTTTTTACGTTCACTTTCACCGGAATACGCATCACTGAGTAGTCTGAAATCTAAAAAATAAATATCATTAACTTGAGGGGCTAAAATCAGAACCAAAGCTTCTTTTTGCTCAGTGTGATTTACATACCAAAAATAAACTATCACAAGTAAACAACTCAATAACACGAGTTTATTAAAGGTCATTGATAATTTAAATTTTCGATATCGTGGTTGGAAGGCATGTGTCACTTTAATTATTCCTTTTAAAGTTATAAGTAAGTGATTGCTCACCTGCTTGAGAAGGCTTCTTGAAGGAGAAGACAAGGGCTCTCATCGACATTTTTATTCGTAACTATTAATCACGAAAAACATACTAGCACACCAAATAACCTCATTAAAGGTAGCTCCTTGTCGTGTCTATGTAGTTAGTGTTGATATACATTTAAAGTGGATGTAGGAAATGTTACTGGTCGACTTAACGTCTGCTTTGTCGAGTGAAGCTACAGTTAGAATTTTAAAAACTAATGACTTCAAAGTGGCAAAACAGCCTAATTAGCGGTTATCATTATTTTAATAAACGGTAACGAGTTTATTGCTTTTATTTTTCCTTATTCCTATTTTTGTTAACAATATTTATTTTATGGTACTTAGTTGGTACTTAGTTGGTACTTATTATTGAATTTATTTAACAATTAATATAAAAACCAATTAAAACAACTGAAAACATTGTTTTTCAGGCAAAAGAAAAGGCGCTAAAAGCGCCTTTTAAAAATTACAGGATTACAAACTAGTTAGTACGTTGTGGACGTTCACTACGACGACGAGGAGCTTCTTGTCTAGCTACTTGTTCATCTGATGTAGTAATAGCAAGCGGTTGACGACGAACACGTACACCTTTTAATTGCTTAAACAACTCATCAGGGATACCTTTTGGTAACTGTACAAAGCTGTGTTTGTCATGCAAGTTAATAGCACCTATGTAGCTACTATCAAGAGATATTTCATTGGCAATAGCGCCAACAATATCACCAGGACGTGCGCCATGCTCTTTACCAACTTCTAAACGGTACGTCTGCCAATCAACATCATTGCGATTTACTTTAGCTTTACGTGGTCTTTCATCACGTGAACCACGTTGACCATTTCTATCACCTCTATCTCCTCGGCTATCAGCACGAGAGTCACGACGAGAATCTCTACCGCGATCGTTACGATCATTGCGATCACGACTATTAGTATTACGCTCACGTGTATCACGGCGCGGCTTAGGATCTTCTTTCGGCTCTAATGGTTGCTTTAATTGTTTTTGGAATAACAATGCTGCGGCTAAATCGACCATTGAAAGTTCAGACTCTTCTGCCATCGTTTCAATAATTGCACGCATGCTAGCTAAATCTTTTGATTCTACAATTGATGCAATTTCATCACGAGCACGTTCAATACGTTTTTTACCAAGCTCTTGAATATTTGGTAGTTCATACATATTCACTGTGCCAGATGTTAAACGCTCATAATGACGTAATGAGTACATTTCACGTGGACGAGCAAAGGCAATTGACATACCTTCACGACCAGCGCGTCCTGTACGACCAATACGATGAACATACGCTTCATTATCACCTGGTAAATCATAGTTGATAACCAATGAGATGCGAGGAATATCTAAACCACGAGCAACCACGTCAGTTGCAACTAAAATAGACGATTTGCCTGATTTCATTTGTTCAATACAACGCTCGCGTTGTGCTTGGTTCATGTCACCATTAAGCGCTAATGCAGGGTATCCCGCACGCTCTAATTTTTCAGCAACATCAACGGTATCATTACGTGTACGTACAAAAATGATCATGGCATCATAATCTACAATTTCAGCAATACGCTCTAATGCAGTCATTTTAGTAATGCCCGTTACTTTCCATGCGTATTGAGTAATATTAGCTTTTGCTTGCTTAACAGCTGCAATTTTAATGTGCTCTGGATCTTTTAAGAAACGGTTTGCAATTTTACGAATCGCTGGCGGCATAGTTGCCGAGAACAAGCACATTTGTGTCGTTTTTGGTAAGTGATCCAAAATCCACTGAATGTCTTCTAAAAAGCCCATGTTTAACATTTCATCAGCTTCATCAAGCACACATACTTTTAAGTCGCCTAATTTTAGGCTCTTACGGCGTAAGTGATCCATTAATCGACCCGGCGTACCAACAACAACTTGCGCACCGCGCTCTAGCTGTTGAAATTGTGGACCATAAGATTGACCACCATATAAAGTAGCAACACGTAAGCCTTTCATGTTTTTACCGAAAGATTCAATTGCTTCAGCAACTTGCATCGCTAATTCACGTGTAGGTGCTAACACCATTAACTGTGGTTTTTTAATTGATGTATCAATTTTTGCCAAAGCAGGTAAACCAAAAGCAGCAGTTTTACCTGTGCCGGTTTGTGCTTCACCTAAAACATCTTTACCTGATAATAACGGCGGGATAGTTTGTGCTTGTATATCAGTAGCGGCAGTAAAACCAATTGAGGTAATTGCCGTTAATAAATCTGCAGGTAAGCCTAAGGTATCAAAACCGATAGCAGTGCTTTTTTCTTCAGTTTTGTTTTGATCAGTATTTTTTTGTTCAGTCATAATTAAATTTCATCTTCGCAAGGCAGGTATTAACGAAGAACACAAAAAAATCACAAAAGAATAGAACACCTTCAAACGAAAACTTGATCACAAAATGATCGTTCGTGGAAAGCGTACTGATAAATAATTTTTAATTGCTAAGTCTTAAACCTGCGTACATCATACGAGGAAACCACCAGGAAGACTTAAAGCGCATAGTGTATTGTCACACTATATTTCTGCTGGAAACGAAATGTTCAGCTGGGCAAGTCTATTGGGCGGTATAACCCCCACTCATTCTCGATTTGTTTATTTAATGTTCATTCTAAAAATGATACCAATAAATAACGCACTTCCTTATGAACTTTAGTGCAATTGTTGATTTTGTCGAAAAAAACAACATCCCTTCATCGAGGCGCGCATTATACTTAGTTTGACGGGATAAACAAGAGATTTAACTAATAACATCGGTTTTTTCTAAAATTAAGTTAAAGGGTCTATACCCGTAATCATTCAAAGTGCTCGATTCAGAGTATTTGAGCAATTTCAGTTTGAGGCGCGTCAATTAAATCATGGTTATCCCTATTTCTTAGGCACAACAATATAATGGGATTGCTCAAGTACTTCTCCGATGGGGCTAAAAACGATTTATACTGCCTTATTGATTTTGACAAGGGAACAACCATTCTCCGCAATCAATACCTTGTTTAAATCGTTTTTTTCTCCCACTGAAACCTGCACTTGGAATGGTCACGGGTATATACTGGCTGCTGATTCATGGGAGAAAGTTGGAACGAATATACCCGCTCCAACTTACTCTATTCTATAACTGTCTACTTATTTGATTGTCTGCGCACTAAATAGTTAATGCGCTGCATCGACATGAGTGCAGCATATATAGCAGGTAAAGCGCCTGTTTTTCTCAGCTCAATAAAGTCATTTTCTGGTAAGTCATTAAGCTTCTTCTCATCAATGACATACAAACCACCTAAGGTATATTCTTCTTGTCCCTCGAACTTCAAATTCAATGTTTGTGGTGCTAATAATTCTTTGCTTAATAACAATTTTATAAAGTTTTGTGTTACGCCACTCTTTTCAACATAGTCAACAACCGCTTCACCTTTTGCGGTTAACCATTTATTTTCTACTCCATTTTCATCAAAAAGCGCTTCACCTGAAACTTCATTAACTAAAGGTGAGTCTTCATCAAAACATAATAACGCTTTTTCGCTTCCTTCTTCTTGATGGATCAAGAACGGATACAGCGTTAATGCACGTGGTACATAATTACCTTGCCATGCTTTGTCATCAAAAAATAAATTCTCTTGAGGTTTTAGACCCAGTAAAACAACTACATTAAATCGGCCCGTTTCTGCATCTTTAATAAAGACAATTGGAAACTCTTGACTAGCACTAATAAACTCTTGCACCACAACAGGAGCAAAATGCTTATCCTGACTTTGCAGGTAACTTGGATTATCTTTAATTTTAATTTTACTATGAGAACCACTGTTAATAGCTTTAATAGACGCCATTTTTATCTCCATCTCTTGTGAAATATTGTTGTTTGATCATTAGATCATTATCATATTTTTTGAAAACCATATTGACTTATTTTATTCAGTAACACTCTGTTTTCAGGCAATTGTTTTTGTATTTGTTGCGTTAATGCTTGCACTTTACCGTACTGTTGCTTTGCAAAATCACTCATAGAGTAAGCACTTTTATTAAATGCTAACGATTGCTCAAAGCCCATGCCATAAAGTACATACTGGTAACTGTCTAATGGAAATGGTTCATAGACATTATCAAAATCATAACCCGTCACTAATTGATGCTGCCAGCACTCTAATGACTCGATTAATGAGTTAGGCACAGTACTAAGTTCTTTATTGTCTTGCCAAAAGGGCTCGGTTCTTTTTGATAGGAAGTAATGCATCTTAATAAAATCTATGGTTTTATCCCATCTGAATTTAAAGGACTTATTTACTTTTTTCTCAACGGCTAACATCGCATGACGATCACGTGGGAATAACTCTGTTAACATATTAGCAGACGCTTCTATAAGAAAAATTGCCGAAGCCTCTAATGGTTCTACAAAAGCAGCAGACAAACCAATTGCAAAACAGTTTTTGTGCCAAAACTTTTCTCGATAACCAACATTCATTTTAATTAAACGTGCATCAAGTTGTGCTGCTTGTGGCCCTATATAATTACGTAACACTTGTTCTGCACGATCATGGCTAGTGTGGGCAGAAGAATACACATAACCAGTACCTCTTCGATTAGCTAAACCAATATCCCAAGTCCATCCAGCTTCATGCGCGGTAGAGATTGTGCAACTTGCAATATTTTCTTGCTCTGACTCATACGGCACTTGAATAGTAAGAGCATGATCAGAAAGTAAAGTATCGCTGATACTTTTAAAAGGTATACCTAATGCTTTACCAATTAATAAACTTTTAAAGCCAGTACAGTCAACAAAGAAACCACCCGCAATAATACCAGCAGTATCAGTATTAATAGAGGCGATATAGCCATCATCATCTAAATTAACGTCAGTAACATTGGCTGAAATATGCTTAACACCTAATGTGCTAGTGGCATGTTCACGCAATAAATCGGTAAATAGCCCCGCATCTAAATGATAAGCATAGTTTTGTATGCCTTCAAACTCTTTGTTGGTAATTAACTTAGGCGCTAACCCTAGTTCACAAATAGTTGCTTGCATACTAACGGTATCTGCATAACTTTTGTTTTCACCAATAACACCTAACTTCCAATAAGGGGCTAAGTTAAATTCTAAAGGATCATTGATAGAAGTAAACAAATGATAATAATGATTATTGATACCATTTTTAGCCGGCTGTTGCCAATTAACAAACTTAGTCGCTTGTTTAAAAGATGCATTACACTTTGTTAAAAAAGTTGTTTCACTAATCCCCAGCTTGGCCAAGGTTTTTCTCATTGTTGGCCAAGTACCCTCACCCACACCGATTGTCGGTATATCGGGTGATTCAATTAAGGTAACTTGTATTGCATCAATATTAACGCTGTTAAATTTTTTAGCTAAATTTGCGGCGGTTAACCAGCCTGCAGTGCCACCGCCAACAACAATAACTTGTTTGATATGTTCATTCGTCATATATCATCGTCCTTATACTTAATCTATACCTGAGAAAATCCGTATTTAATTACTTTGTCGATTAAATCTCTCTGTTTAGGTAACTTGTCTATGAGTAATTTGCTGGCTTTATCAATGTTACTAAATAAATGCGCTGCTTTTGATTTTTCAGTGAATTTAGCCGCTACATGACTAACATCAGTATCAAAACCCATGCCGTAAAGTACATATAAATAGCTATCTAGATTGAAAGGTTCCCAAGCATTTTCAAAATCATATTTGCTTGGTGGCTGGCTCTGCCAAAAAGAAAGTCGTTGTTTTAAGTTTTCAGGAATAGACGCAGGGTCACAATTATCTATCCAATATTGGCTGTCTCTGCGCCCTGAAATACAATAATGTAATTTAATAAACTCAACGGTACGCTCCATTCTCATGGTCAATTGTTGATTAAATTTTTTCTCTGCATAGGCCATTTTCGTTTTATCACGAGGGAATTGAGCAGCAATCATGTTGGCAGCAGCATCAAATAAGAAAATAGCTGAAGCTTCAAGCGGCTCAACGAAACCAGCTGACATGCCTATCGCTACACTATTTTTGTGCCAGAATTTTTCATGGTAACCATGGTTTAGTTTTATTTTTCTGATCATTAAATCATCGGTATAGTCATCACCTAAATAATCAATAAGCTGCTGTTTAGCTTTATCTTCGCTAATATATTTACTACTAAAAACATGACCAACGCCACGACGGTTTTGTAGGCCTATATCCCAAATCCAACCCGCTTCTTGTGCGGTTGCTAGGGTATGCGTTTTTATTTCATGATTTTCATTTGCATAAGGAACTTGAACTGCTAACGCGGTATCATTAAAAATAACATCGCTGATACTATGCCAAGCAATGTTATAGGTTTCTCTAATGATGAGCCCTTTGGCGCCTGTACAATCAATAAAGAAATCAGCCTTTAACTGTTTTTCTACTTCATGGTCAGTATCTACGTGCGTAATAAAGTCTTCGCTATCTAAGGCAATGTTAGTCACATTAGCACTAATAAACTCTACCCCTAATTTTTCAATACAGTGGCGCTTTAGGAACTCAGCTAGTTTATTCGCATTCAAGTGATAGGCGTACTCTTGAACAGCACTATATTCAGTCATAACAATTTGCTTTGGCGCTAAACCTTCGTCGCATACTCTCGCTTGCGAGGCAACAGCTCTATCGTATGGCAAACGCGTATCTTTATCTTGCTGCAACCAATAAGGGGCTAAGTTAAAGTCGTATGAAGAATGGCTGACGGTACTCAACGGGTGATAATAACTGTGTGATTGATTAGGCTCAGGGGTTTTTGACCAATTAATGAATTCGGCCCCTTGCTTAAAGGTTGCGTCACATTCACGAATAAAATCTGTTTCGCTAATGCCAATTTTTTGTAACGTCGCACGTAAATTTGGCCATGTTCCTTCGCCTACTCCTAAAATAGGAATATGTGGTGACTCAACAAGAGTTACTTTCACACCATCCGTATCTGTAGCGTTCAAATTTTTAGCTAATATTGCTGCACTAAGCCAACCTGCTGTGCCACCGCCAATTATAAGAATATGGTTATTATCTGTCGCCATTGTGATCGCCTCATTTGAATAAGAATTACATCTTAACATCAAATTTTGAAAGAGAAAGTTGGAAGGTTAATATTGAGGGCGATTTTAAAAACCTCCCTCAATAAAACAAAAAAGGAAAGTATAAACTTTCCTTTTTATTTTTTGGCTTATCTTTAGTTATCTTAATTATCGCTTATAAACGATATGAAACTTTAAGGTAAACATTTCGGCCATTGTCTGCAGCTAAACGCATCGCATCAAATTCAGAAGTAAAACGCTGGGTAGTGGTTTCTTCTAAAATATTAGACGCTTCAAGGCTTACATCAAGATTATCCATTGCATGCCAAGTAATGTTCGCATCTAAGAAACCATGTGCATCCCAGCCCGTATTACCACCAATACCTGTTGACGGTGCAATAAACTCATCACGGTAGGTGTAAGCGATACGAGTTGATACTAAATCATTCTCATAGAAGGCACTTAAGTTGTAGCTAACCTTAGACATACCTGGTAATTCTGTTTCGACAATTTCACTACCATTATCTTGCAGACCGTAACCATCGGTATAAGTAAAGTTCGCTGACCAACCAAATTCACCAATTTGTTGTTGATACTGCACTTCAAGACCTTCAAGTTGACCGCCTAAACCTTGACCTGGCTCAGATAAAACATACGTGTCACCTTGATAAGTTATGTTACTTTCATTAGCTCCTGCAATGATAAATGAGCGAATATCTTTACTAAAGAAAGTCGCAGAAACCAGCGATTCTTCATTAAAGTACCATTCTAAACCTATATCAAATTGTGTTGCGCGGTATGGGTCAAGCTTGATGCTGCCTCGAGTTATACGTCTCGTTGTTTCAGTGACATTAGCAGCAGGGTTTAAGAAGGAATAGTTCGGGCGGCTAATAACTTTTGCTGCTGACATACGTAAAATCAAATCAGTATCTAAGTTAATCGCTAAGTTAAAGCTAGGCAACCAATCAGCATATTCACTGCTTTCTGTGGTTAGCGTATCACCAAGGTAATAGTCCGCTGAAGTATCAGTTTTAACATAACGTACACCTAGGTTACCACGGTAGTTATCGCCACTAAAATCACCTTGCACATAGGTAGCAAAGATATCTTCTTTAATAACACCAAACTCATTTTTTCTTAAGGTTTCACCCGTTTTCGCTGCGTTCAAAAAAGAGATTATTTGTGCGCCATCAATACGAGCAATATTTGTTGGGGTACTGCCAGTTAAACCCACGCCAGAGTGACCAAAGGTACCATCAGCAAAGTCTGCTTTGGTTTTACCAAGGTAGAAACCTTCAGCAAATTGCCAATTATTTCTAGAGTTAGTAAATTCATGTGCTCTTAATTTAACACCTGTTTTAATGTTAGTCAGTGGCCCTAAATCAACATCAAAATCTAAATCAACTTGGGCAAAGTTTTCATCATCTTCACGATAACCCGCAATAACATTAGTTCCTGCGCCCATAGCATATTCGGCATGGTTGCTAGGATCGGTATTATTTGGGCTTAATAGCATCGCATTATGCCCTGACATATCAAAATCAATGCTTTGGTTGGCATTGGTTGAGGTCCAAGGTACCTGATAATTACCGCCATCACCACCGGTAGCATTGGTATTACCAACTTTTGCATTTACAGCATAACCATCACCAACGTAGTCAACTTCAAAAGCAATCACACTAGTATCCGTTTCAGCATTACGAGAGTTAGATTCATCAAGTGGGTCACCCGCGTAAGTGCCATTTAACGCAAAACCATTTACTGGACCAAATTGAGTAGCACCGGTTACACGTTCATTAAAAGCTGCTGGATCAGTACCGGCAATAATTAAATAGTTTTGGTTAGTGTTCGCCGCATCTAAATCAATCTGCAAATAATGCAAGTTCATTGATAATTCATCAGTAGGTGCAAATTCTAAAGTCAGATCAAGAGCATCACGTTTTCTGGTTTGATTAAATTCAGCGATACCTGCACCGGCCCAACCATCATCCATATAGTTTTCCGCTTTATGGGCACGACCAACAGTTTCTAAGGTCGAAAATGTGCCTAGAAAACCAAAGGTTTCATCATCATTTTTCCAACTATATAATGCGGTGCCACCATGACCGTTATCGTCAGAAATACTATTATCTTGCATTTCAGCTGATAAAAAGAGCGTATTATTTTCCATTTCTAATGGTGTTCTAGTGCGTACAGCAACAGTACCACCAACACCACCTTCATCTAACATGGCCATAGGAGATTTGTAAACATCAACACCAGCAACTAATTCTGCAGGTAATAAATCCATATCAAATGAACGGCTAGCAGACGTTTGCGAGAACCAACCTGTTGAAGCAAGGTAGTTACCGTTCATCGTAACTAACGTTAACTCTGGGTTAGTACCACGGATTGAAACATTACCACCTTCACCAGCGAAGTTTCTTGCGATAGTTACACCTGGAATACGTTGTAATGACTCGGCAATGTTTCTGTCCGGAAACTTACCAATATCTTCAGCTGAAATGGAGTCAACCACAGCATCAGCAAATCGTTTTTGATTTAACGCTTCTTTTAATGAACCACGGATACCCGTGACTTGAATGACTTCAATCTCTTTATCCGCAGATTTTGCTTCATCTGCAGCCATTGCTTGTGATGAAACACCAGCAATGATTAGAGCGATTGAGCTAGCTAATACGCCTTTTTTAAATGTTTTAGTTGACATCGACTTTCCCTTACACACGTTTATTTTTAAAAATTTATTTTTTATTTAATAATAATATTTTATTCTCGCTTTACGACAGCGCTGTCATAAATAATGACAACGCTGTCATAAGACAAGTAAAACCTTACCGCGTATTTTTTAATTTAGCTAGTGTAAATTAAAAAATAATTGCACGTTTATAACACATCCCAATATAACACCTTGTATATAAAGGCTTTATATTTTTACACTTACTAACATTAAATAACATTTTTTGCGATTTAAATGCAAAAAAAGTGCTGCCGATTATTAATCGACAGCACTTTTTAATGCATAAACGCTATTTTCAGTTACAACCGGTTTTGCTTTTTATCTAAACATTACTTAGCGTTTTGATAAAACTTCATCAAACTAGCCGTCGAACAATCATGTTTATCTGAAATAGAATTATTGTTTAGTTCTTCTTGTATTTCAGCAGCCAGACCTTTACCTAGTTCAACCCCCCACTGATCGAATGAACATATTTGTAAAATAATACCTTGAACAAAGATCTTGTGCTCATAAGCAGCAATTAAGCTACCTAAGGTTTTAGGGTCAATACGCTTTAATAAAATAGTATTGGTGGGCCTGTTACCCTTATGAACTTTATGAGGCGCTACTTTTTCAATATAATCAGGCGTACGCCCTTTCGCTTTTAAGTCAGCCCTTACTTGTTGTTCATCAACTCCAGCCATTAATGCTTGTGTTTGCGCAAAGAAGTTAGCCATTAAGGTTTCATGGTGACCACTAACAGGTGTGACACTTTCTACCGAGCCAATAAAGTCGGCAGGCACAACATTATTGCTCTGATGAAGGTATTGATAAAAAGCATGTTGACCATTAATGCCTAACTCCCCCCAAATTGACGGCACCGTAGCATAGTCTACTTCATCTCCATCCCAGGTAACTGACTTACCATTACTTTCCATTTCAGCTTGTTGCAAATATGCAGATAACATATGAAGGGTTTGATCATAAGGTAAGATAGCTTGTGATCGCGCACCTAAAAAGGTGGTATTCCAGACACTAATTAACGCCATAATAGCTGGCATATTATCTTTGAGCGGAGCATTAATAAAATGCTGATCCATCTCGTGCGCACCGTCAAGTAGCTCTTTAAATTTATCAAAACCCAAATCAAGCGCGACGGCAAGACCAATAGCTGACCATAATGAAAAGCGACCACCAACCCAATCCCACATATCAAAAATGTTGTGCTCTTCAATGCCCAAACCCATGGCATTTTCTTTGTTGGCTGTTACCGCAACAAAATGTTTAGCCACTGATTTTTCATCAAAAGACGAACTTGTTAACCATTTCATTGCCGTTTTAGCATTAGTCATGGTTTCTGTGGTGGTAAAGGTTTTACTAGACACAATAAACAATACTTTTTGCGGATCTAGTGGTCGCAGTACTTCGACAATTTGTGCACCATCAACATTAGACACATAATGCACATTAACACCGCCATCACTATAATGTTTAAGCGCTTCGGTAACCATTTGAGGACCTAAATTTGAACCACCAACACCAATATTAACGATGTCAGTAATACGCTTTCCTGAATATCCCAACCAATGACCTTGTCGAACTTTATCAACAAAAACTTCCATTTTAGCTAATTGACTTTGAACATGCTCAGTAACATTTTCACCATCAACAATCAGTGGTTCATCGCTTTGACGACGTAATGCGGTATGTAACACAGCTCGGTCTTCTGTTTTATTAATTTTAGCGCCAGTAAACATTTTAGTTCGCCAATCACAAACTTCAGTTTCATTTGCTAACGCTAATAAACAATCAAGTGTTTCACTATCAATTAAGTTTTTTGAATAATCGAGCAACATATTTGGCAGTTCGATTGAGAACTTTTCAAAACGTTTAAGGTCGTTGGCAAACAAGGTATTCATGTGCTGGGATTTTTTGTCTTGTGCTAATTGCTGTAATTTTTTCCAACTAGCTAATGTTTGACGATCTGACATAGTGATTCCTGTAAAAACCTAAGTAGTAAATAAGAGCATCTTTTAGACTAAATGATAAAGTCCACTTATGACACTAATATGATTATTAAATTATTCATGCTACCCTATAAAAAAATGACAGCGCTGTCAATCTGTATTTAGTGACTTGTTGGCTATTTAATTAGATAAAAATAGTATTAGTTATTGCTGCAAACTAAAAGAAGCTCTACCCTAAAGGCGCTGTTAAAATATAGCGATAGTTTTAAAACAAGAATAACAAGGTTAAATGGATAGATGAAAGCTACAATTAATGATGTCGCCAAACTCTCAGGTGTTTCAATAAAAACCGTATCACGCGTAATGAATAATGAACCATCGGTTCGTCAATTGACTCGCGAAAAAGTACAAGCGGCGGTTAAAGAACTTAACTATCAACCTAACCTTGCTGCCCGTAATTTAGCAGGCACTAAATCATATACAGTTGCCTATATATATGACAACCCAAATGCTTATTATGTAATTGATATGCAAGAAGGTATTTTAGCTGCTTGCCGCCAGCAAGGCTTTGAGCTTTTAATCGATCCTTGTGACTCTAAAAAAGAAAATATTACTGAAGAAATAATCAACACTATTAAGCATGCACGTATTGCTGGTGTCGTTTTAACACCTCCTTTTTCAGAGAGACCTGAATTTGTAAAATGTATCACCGAACTTGATGTCAAAGTAGTACGTATTATGTCAGGCGATGTGGCACCAGATGAGCTCAGCCCTTGTGTTATGGTCAATGATAGAGAAGCCGCGCAAACAATTACCCAACACTTAATAGATTTAGGGCATAAAAATATTGCTTTTATCGCCGGTGGTGCAGAGCATATGTCAACCATTGAGCGTTACAAGGGTTACCGACGCGCTTTAAAGGCTAATGATATAGAATTTAAAAAACACTTGGTGATTGAAGGAGAGTATTCTTTTGAGTCTGGTGTTAATGGTGCTAAACAATTAATGGCAGAAGAAGTTTCATTGGATAAGCGACCAAGTGCTATATTTTCCTGTAACGATGAAATTGCCGCTGGCGCCTTATTTGCTGCACGCTTAATGAATATTAAAATTCCTGAGAACTTATCTATTGCCGGTTTCGAAAATAGTCCATTTTCCCGTCAAACATGGCCAAAGCTCACCACCGCAGATCAGCCCAATAAGCAAATAGCAAAAGATGCCGCTAATTTATTAATAAGCCAGGTGCGTAAACAACAGAATACAAATATTACTAGCCAATATGTTCCACAATTAGTTGTACGTGATTCAACAGGACAGCAATCTTAAACAAATAGAAAAACTAGTAGATACTACGTAAACCGGTTAAGTTACTTAATCGCATAACCCCGAATAAAAAAAGCGACACTATCACGCAAATACTTTTCAACTTCTTCTGGCGAGATACGATCTTTAATATTAAATTCTGTTTGCATCCACAACTCCCCCTTCATCATATTTAGAAACTGCAAAGCAGCCTGTTTGGGGTTTTCAATATCGAGTATTTTTTGCTGATGCAACTTAGCCATCAAGAGCGTTACCTCATTAGTTACCCTCAAAGGTCCTGCTTTATAGAACATCTCAGATACTTGCGGGTAGGTAGTTGACTCAAAGACGCATATTTTATGTACGGCACAAGCTTCTTTCGACGTAATAAAGTCGGTAAAGTTTTGGGCTAATTTAAATAATATAGTTTGGGGATCAGATAAATCATGCAGTGATAAATCTAATATATGTAGTGATTCACATTTATATTCGACTGATGCCGAAAATAACTCATCTTTACTGCCAAAATGGCTATAAACAGTTTGTTTAGATACATCCGCATTTTTAGCAATAAAATCCATACTTGTTGCAGCATAACCCTGTTCCGTAAACAAGCTAACCGCAGCATTAAGTATTTGCTGCCGCTTGACTTCGTTTTTACTACGTTTATTAACCATTATGTCTCACTACTTCGATTATTTATCGGCTTATATTTTCTATTTTAACAAAATAAACTAGACAGTCTAGTTTGTTCTTATTAAACTGCTATAAATTAGACTGTACAGTCTAGTTTTATATCACAGCAATTTATTTATTTTTGTTAGAATTTTACTTTTTTAGGTACAGATAAATGATACAGCATAGCAAAGCCCACCCGCTCCGATATCAGTTAATAAGAGTGAAAACAATCATTTTAATTTTTCTTGCTGTCTTTACATTGACGGCATGTTCAAAAATTGTAGAAAAAAAAGAAGCCAGTAACACTTACCAGCAAACTGCTTCATTAATAACTATCTTCCCAGAAAAAAGTTATACCATAGCCAGAAGTTATCTAGGTCAAATTACCGCTAAACAACAGACAAACCTTAGCTTCGAGTACTCAGGTAGAATAAGTGATGTATTGGTCGACAGTGGTGATGTGATAAAAAAAGGGCAATTACTGGCCCAACAAGATACTCAATTACTCAGCTATAAAACAACTGAATTGAAATCACAAAAAAAACAAGCACAAGCTCAAATAACATTGAACCAAGCTAATTTGAGCCGAATAAAAACCTTGATCAATGATGGCTATAGCTCTTTGCAACGACTTGATGAGCTTAATGCCGAAAATAAAATCCTCAAAGCACAAATAAACGGATTAAATGCGCGTATTAACACATTACAATATCAAAGAGAAAAGTCCGCATTAATTGCCCCCTTTAAGGGTGTGATTACCAAGCGATTTATTTCAAATGGTGAAATAACCACCGCCAGCCAGCCAATTTTTGGTTTAATCGAAAATACAAATAATGAAATTAATGTCGGCATTCCCAGAAAAGTCGCTAGTACATTAATTTTAGGGCAAACGTTGAAAGTTAGAATTGATAATTCACTTCTGAATAAGCAAACCAGACAAGCGGAGTTAATTGCCATTGGTCAACAAATCAATACGGTAAATAGAACGGTACAACTGCGGTTAAAAATGCTCAAACAATTAGACAAAGCCAACCGCTATAACGGCCAACTTGTCAGGGTAACCATTGAACAAAAAATAACAAAGCCAGGATTTTGGTTGCCTATTAATGCCATAACAGACGGTGTTCGTGGCCAATGGCAGATATTTATTGCCTCCCCAACTAACGAGGCAAATAATAGCTACCAATTAAAAGCAGCGACTGTAAATGTTTTACATACTAGCGAACAAACAGCCTATATAAATGGTTTATCACTAGAGCCATATCAAATAGTTGCTCAAGGTGTACATCGTTACGTCGGTGGCCAAATTGTCAAAGTATCAACACAAGCATTAGCCAATAACACTGGTACTCAAAAATGATCCGTTCGTTTGTTAAAAATGGTCGGTTAATGTCGCTTGCCATTATTTTATTAATTGTTTCTGGCCTTGGTGCATTATCCACTATGCCGAGGATGGAAGATCCACGGATGGAAAACAGGCATGCGAGCGTTTTAACACGATTACCCGGTGCCAGTGCAGAACGTATTGAGGTACTAATCACAGAAAAAATAGAACGAAAACTACGCAAGATTTCTGAAATAAAAAATATTACATCGGTATCTCGTCCTGGAATTTCAGCAGTAAAACTTGAGTTACACGATGAAGTGACAAACTCTCTACCTATTTGGTCTAGAGTTAGAGATTTAATTAATGACGTTGCGCCACAATTTCCACCAAATACATTATCGCCCACGTTAGAAGATGATAGAAGTTACGCCTTTACCCAACTTATCGCCTTAAATTGGCAAGGCGATAGCCCTAGTGACATTGCTAGTTTAGGTCGCTATGCTAATGATCTTCAAAACCGTTTACGTATTGTCACTGGTACTGATTTAGTCAGTATTTTTGGTCATGGTCAGGAAGAGGTTTTAGTAGAAATAGAACAAGGACTTAGTAGTAAGTTAAATCTTTCCAGTAAGGTTATCGCCCAAAAAATTAAACAATCAGATGCCAAAATTTCTGCCGGTCAATTAGTTAACCAGCATAACCAAATGCAAGTTGAGTTAATTGGCGCTTTTGACAGCGTGACACGTATTGAAAACATCCCAATTAAAGAAGAAAGCTCAGGTACGATTCTACGATTAGGTGATATAGCAAAAGTAAGTAAAAGTTTAGCTTGGCCAGCCCAAGAAATGGCGATTGTTAATGATAAACCTGCCGTAGTGGTAGCAGCGCGTATGCTGCCAAATTTACGCATAGATCAATGGAGCGCAAATATAAAGGTAGAGTTAGCTCAATATGCGAAACAATTGCCGCAAAATATTGAACTTGAAGTTTTATTTGATCAAAATACCTATACCGAAAAACGCCTTGGTGATTTAGTAGAGAATATTGCAGTTGGCTTTCTTTTAATTTCAACCGTGTTGTTAGTTACCTTAGGCTGGCGATCCGCTGCAATTGTGGCCGCTTCTTTACCATTAACGGTATTGTTTACACTTTCTGTAATGAATTTTTATGGCATACCTATCCACCAAATGTCGGTAACAGGTTTAGTCGTTGCTTTAGGTATTATGGTAGATAACGCCATAGTGATGACAGATACGATTCAAACAAAGCGCCAAGAAGGTATGCGTCGACTTGACAGTGTTAGCTTTGCAGTAAAACATTTATGGTTACCTTTACTCGGTTCTACCATAACAACTATTTTAGCCTTTATGCCGCTGATTTTAATGCCCGGCTCTGCAGGCGAATTTGTTGGCGGCATTGCTTATAGCGTTATTTTTTCCCTAATTGGCTCTTATATTATTTCTCACACTATAGTAGCTGGCTTAGCGGGGCGTTTTATTCCTAGAGGGATAGCGCCAAAAGGCTCTAGCCAGAGCGAGGGCCACTGGTATCAAGTCGGTATTCACTTACCTAAACTAAATCAACTATTTGAAAAAGGATTGCATTGGGCGCTGACTTATAAAAAAATAACGATAATCACCGTATTTGGTTTACCCTTATTAGGTTTTGTTCTATCAAAGCAATTAAGCGAACAGTTCTTTCCACCTTCTGACCGTGATATGTTCCAAATTGAACTTTTTATGCCTACACAAAGCAGTATTCTTAATACACAAGTAACGAGTCAACAAGTAAGTGATTACCTTTATCAGCAGCCGGGGATAGAAAAAGTGCGTTGGTTTATAGGGAAAAATGCCCCTTCCTTTTATTATAACTTAACGCCAACCAAAGATGGTTTTCAAAATTATGGCCAGGCAATGATCACTACCACTAGTTTTCAAGCTGCTAATAATTTAATTCCTAAACTACAAACTACTTTAGATAAATTAATACCTCAAGCACAAATACTAGTACGAAAACTAGAACAAGGACCCCCTTTTAATGCCCCAGTTGAGTTCCGTGTATATGGTCCTAACTTAGATACCTTAAAAATCATTGGTGATGATATTAGAAAAATAATGACGCAAACCGCTGATATTATTCATACTCGTGTTTCACTACAACCTGGGACGCCTAAAGTGTGGGTAGAAGCTGATGAAGAAGCTGCAGCCTTACTTGGTTTATCTTTAGTTGATATTGCAGAACAACTACAGGGGAGTTTAAGCGGACAAGTTAGCGGTTCTATTATTGAAGCTACTGAATCAATTCCTGTTCGAGTACGACTTGCCAATGAAGATAGAGCTAATATCAACAAGTTAGCAAATATAAATCTATACAGTTCAAGCAGTGGGAATAATGCCCAGCCTATCCCTTTAACAGCAATAGCTGATTTTTCACTAAAGCCTAGTCGTGGTGCAATTCCACACCGTAACGGCTCTAGAGTAAACGTTATTGAAGGTTATATCCGTTCAGGGGTATTACCAAGCGAAGTTTTGGCAAACGTTACTGCTAACATCACAGCAGAAAACTACCAATTACCTGCGGGATATAAAATTGAAATTGGTGGCGAGTCTTCCAAACGAAATGATGCGGTTGGTAAATTACTTGCCAGCGTAGGTGTAATATTTACCTTATTAATAACAGTGGTAGTTCTGTCATTCAATTCTTTTAGACTCGGCGGTATTATATTCTTCTCAGCACTACAATCTGTAGGTTTAGGATTGCTAACGGTCTATATATTCGGCTACCCCTTTGGTTTCACCGTGATAATTGCTTTATTAGGCCTAATGGGCCTAGCCATAAATGCAGCGATAGTTATTATTGCTGAATTAAAAAGTGATGCCCAAGCCGTACAAGGTAATCCAAGTGCCATTATTAGATGTGTACAAAGTTGCACTCGCCATATCACTTCCACCACAATTACCACTGTAGGAGGCTTCTTGCCTTTAATTTTATCGGGAGGCGGCTTTTGGCCACCATTTGCTATTGCCATAGCTGGCGGTACTGTATTAACAACCTTGTTATCGTTTCTATTTGTGCCTGCAGCATTTTCTTGGTTTAGTCAACGTTGCGCTTTTGAATTAAATGAGCAAGTTTAGACTAAATTATTTTCGATACAAAGAAGCTTTTGAGCTTGTATGAGTATGATAACTTTCGTCAATTTTTCTTATGCGCTCTAAATGCTTGATATGAGCACGACGAGCTGCATAAATAAAGATACCAATAATAATAACTACAGGGACTGCAAGGGAGAGAGGTTCTTGAGTAAAAAAATTATTCAGCCAATCCATGGTCCATATTCCTTAAGAAAAAAATTTACTGATGTATAATACTTATTAATAAAATAAACACTTTATTCGAAAGATTATTCTTCGAAATAAGTTCCCCATCCATCATAGTCTACTTTGCATTTTTTTGCTAATTCATACATTTCTTTGGTTTCTTCACGCAAAAGCTCAGCATTTAGCATTTGTTCGGTAATAATATCAAAAGCAAAAACCTTATCGCCATTTTCTAATTCGGCCTCTTCAGGATCTTCTATCTCTAATCCTAATTTAAATGCAGTAATCGCTGCTTTCTCTAATAAATCAAAATTATCACTGGCAAAGTGATGTTCAATAGTATGATAAACGTCTTCATTCGTACCATCTTCAAGCAATTCACTCACAAGTGCTTCGGTATGCTCAAACCAATGTGTTAATTCTTCATCAATCATTATTCATTACCCTTTTTTTATCAATAATAGCGTTATTTACAATTTCTTCATTTAGTTGCTTAATTTTAGCTTTCATCAATGTATAAGCTTGATCTGCAGCGTTACGAGCGCTACTTGGATTATTTTCTAATATATAGATAGGATCTAAGAATTCAATAATTATCTTGCCATTATTCCATCGTCCTAATTTAATAGTTCCCTCTTGGTTACTTGCACAAATAGGCACGATAGGTACATTGGCTAATGCTGCTGTTCGAAATGCTCCAGATTTAAAAGGCAGTAGACCACGCCCTCTGCTGCGAGTACCTTCAGGAAACATCCAGATAGATAGTTTTTTTTCTTTAATTTTTGCTGCGGTTAAATTGATAAATCCCATTGCCTTACTGGTATTATTTCGATCTATTAAAATATTTCCTGTTAACCAGTACATTTGCCCAAAAATAGGAATCCATTTTAAACTTTTCTTGCCAACACTTACCGTACTTGGCTGTACAGCATTAGCCATAGTGAAAACATCATAACTATTCTGATGATTAGCAACATATATTACTGGGCCAATATTTTTTACTGACTCTGGAATTCTCACCTCAACATCAAAACCTAATAACTTGGTTATTTTACCTAAGTACCTTGAAGTATGATGAACATTGTTACGATGAAAAGGCCTTAATAAACAGTAAAAGCATGAAACTATACAAATAAAAAGAAAGGCTATAGACATCAAAATAAAGCGGATGATTGTTAACAACAGAAAAGTCCTAGTAAAATTTCAGACGGCGAGTATATAGACAATACTATATAAGCGCAAAATTATTACTCTTTTCGATAATTTGTCATTACTAGGTTAAATAAATATAATTTACATAATAACAAAATCAGTCAGTTATCTTTTTTTGTACATAAATTAATTTTTTTAAAAAAATAACACCAACTTTTCCTAGCTTTTGACTATAGTTAAATGAGTAATATATTGATGGTTGTATTACTTTTCAAAAATAATTAATAATATAATAATACCTATAAGAAGTACGAGCTGAGAATTGCATGAAACTTACTATAATAATTAGCATAGCTTTAACTCTATGTTCGATACAAAGTTATGCAGATGAAAATTATGTTGTTAACAACATTCACGACAGTGAATCTTTTAGTTATCTAACCACTAATAGTTCATCTATCAATCAATTACTAATTATCCATGATTTAACCATAAACTCCATTGATTCCTTGCCATCAATTGAACTTCCAAATCACATTTCAGGGAAATTCAAAAGTGACTTACTCTCTTTAGAAGCAGGAGTAGTTCAATTTAGTGAAATATCAAATTGGAGTAAATATTATCTTCAAGGCGCTGTAACTTTGCATCAATATAATAAATTTAATTTGTCACTAATGGCAAATATTGAGCAACTGAACAACTTCCATTCTCTCAACTTTGTTTATAATAACTACCAAATACCTTACGTAGAAAACCTGAGCATGAATAATGAAACTGAACTAAATTACAGTTACGGTTTAGTTGGGCGTTATTCCATTAACTCCACTTGGCAATTTTCTGGTGGTTTTATTCATGCACAAGCATTCAATGAGCCAAACCCAAATGCTTGGTATAGCAATAAAAGTATGGCACTAATTGGAACCACTTACTCTTTTTAATCATTAATACCATTTTACCAAAAGAAGTACTCACTTATTCGCATAGGAAAAATTTACCAGAGCAAGGTGCTTGATTGAAAAGAGTTGGCTATTGGAATTGAAAGCAACACAATTCTTGATGACTTTAACCAGCTAGGAAGCTGGTAAACATTCGTACGGGTTGCTATAACATTAATTAAGCAAATTTAGCATATAACCTTGGCCCCAAACTGTTTCTATTCGAGTTTGTTGTTGTCCTTGACGAGTAAGTTTATCACGTAACTGCGACACTCTTACGTCAACTGTTCGCTCTGAGCCATTATACTCCCTACCTAAAAGGGTTTTATAAATCAAATCTCTACTCATTATTTTTCCTTCATTACTTACAAGTAAATGTAATAATTTAAACTCAAATTGAGTTAAGGCAACCGGCTGCTTATTAACCTGACATTTAAAGGCAAATGGAAATAAAGTTAAGTCACCCACTTGTATTTGAGTTTGGTTATCAATTGACTGCGATTTTACAAACCGCTTAAATAACGCAGAAACTCTGACATCAAAAATATTTTTAGAGATAGGCTTAACTAAATACTCATCAACGCCTAAGTTGAAAGCCATTATTTGTTCTTGCTCACTATCACAAGAAGTTAATAATATTAACGGACCAGAAAATACCGCTCTGATTGTTACGATAAGATGTAATGAACTTAAATCACTAAAACCTATATCGAGGATAACCATTTCTGGTTGGTTTTTAACAATACTTTCTTCAATGCTGTTATCACGTTGTTTTTGTTGAACTTGATAACCATGGCCACGCAGTTGTTGTTGAAATAAGTCTGACAGTTGTTGATCATTTCCAATTAATAAAATCGAGCGCTCTTTAACTCTATTACAAGATAAAGTTTGACCAACTTGCATGCTATTTTCAGATACCGAACTTAACATCATCATTCTCCTTTACATCAAGTGGATTAAATTTTATTGATAGGAGAATTGTAAAATAGAGTTACATTTGTCATTGTAATAGCTTGTTAACTGTTCGTTTAAAATTGTTACTTTGACGGGGGCTGTTTCATTAACTCTCGGATTGTGAATATTTATTTGCTGGAAATCAACTAAGTCGGTTTGTTGGTTAAAATTATAAAGTGACGAAATTCAGTTCAATCTAGTAAGTAATATAAACAAATAACAGTTTCACACTATACCTAAACTACCTGTAATCAATAACCAAAAAGCAAAAAACAGCTTAAGTCTAGTAGCAGACATATGAGTCACCAAGGTTTTAGCAAAAATCCCACCCAGCACAGCACCAGGTCCTGCAAATAACAGCACTTGCCAGTAAACAGCTTGATGTACTTGACCTATAGCAACCCATACTGATATTGCAGAAACCACCACAGCACTTGCTATAGCCATGTTTATATCAAATCGCCTAAGTATAAGATAAATAACTAACAACTCGCCAACACCAACACTTAACCAAGCAGTAATTGCACCACCGAAAATACCAATCAATACTAATGCCAAATAATCAAATAGATATATCTGACTTCGTTCACGGTGAGGTTTTAATAAAAAAACAGTTAAAACAATAAATAAACCAAGTAATAGTGAAAACCAGCTAAAACTCGTGTGTAATGAAGCAGGAGAAGGTGCTTGAAAGAAAAAAACACCAGTTAATGTAAGCCCCGAACTAATACTGGTTAGTGAAATTATCCGCTTATAACCTTGCCATAAACGCAAATCTCTTTTTTGACTGTAGTAATGATGGCTCCAAGTCACTGCACCCGCGGTCATTCCGAAACATTGAATGGCAAAACTAGTCGCTATGGATTGCTGCTCAGTAAAGTTCAACTGGGCAAACGTAGGAATAAAAATCACCCCACCACCTGCACCAGTAGAATTAGCAAAAATAGCACCTAATACACCAAGAATACTAAACAACCAATAATCAAGTAATTCATACAGTGGTTGATGTGCGCCATACAACAATGCTGCCCATAATAAGCTAAAGACAACAATAAATTTAGGGTTTGTTAATCGAATTGGGCTCACTCCGGTCATATATTCTAACGATTCATTTTTTTTAGAATATACTCTTGAGCGGGGTTTGATAGGTAAGCTTTTGATAGATAGCTTTTGCTCTTATTTTTACCAACATTAAAATGCAACACAATACCTAAATCAGTATCTTGAAATTCGCAAACTTCTGACCACAAAATACGGCCATTATGGTAAAAAGACTCACTCAGTACGCCGAGCTCATCAATGGTTAAAGTAACTTCACTTCCAGAAGCCTTACTAAGCATTTGCCTTAATACCCACCATGGCTGACTATAATAAATAGCTATGGCTTCCAGTATTCCTAACGCGATAACAAACCAAGCAGCATAACCATTAACAGGGGTAAAAAGTAGAATAATCAAACCAAAAATCATTAAGATTCCTGCTTTAAAATACGCATTCACAGAGCGATCAACAGTGTTTGATTGACTATAACACTCATTAAAATGAGCTTTATCTAAAGTAAATTTACAAGTAAAAGAAGTAGGTGTATTCATTGGAAAAAGCTAAGGCCATTATTTAAAAAACGTTAAAAAAAACGAGCGTTGAAATCAAAACATTGAGTGTATCAAAAAACCTATACCCGTGATACTTCAAAATATGAGTTTCAGGGTGTCTGAGCGATTCATGATCAAGACGCATCTTTTTATTAAGGGTTGTTCCCTTAAAAAGAGATACAACGAAGAGCATGATTTGCTCATGAATCCCCGTAGGGCTGGTTTAGAAACGCTTTATGCTACGTTATTGATTTCGACAATGACGCTACATGGATGTAGCTTACTAGAGAATGCAGGAGCACATTCTCCTGAACAACCATTCTATTCAATCAATGCCTTGCCTAAAGACGTTTCTAATTCCAGCTGAATCCTGCATTTTGAGGTAACACGGGTATATACTAAAGTCATCAACGTAACATGATCATGGTCAAACAGAGGTTGAGATGGTCAATTAACGAACAAATCTGTTGAAAGTCATCAGTGGTAATCATTCTTTTTTTCGAGTTTTTATTATCAATCCTTTGTCGGCTAGCAAAATATTGAGTACACACAACGCCTATTGCTTTATCGCCAATCTTAACGGGAAGAATAGCCAGTGAGCCATCTTGAATAAATTCAGCGAGCTCTTTGGTAATAATATCTCGCCACTGTCTATGAGTATAATCATTAATTAAAGCAGGAGTTTTAGAGTCTAGCACTCGCCCAATAGCATTATCGCTTTGTCGTACATTAATTCTTATTTTTGTTGATTCATCTTGTGCTTGGTGATTAAGGACAAAACGAGATTTCACGTGAGTTTTATCATCAGACATCATTAAAAAACTACAACGTTCAAATTCAAAAACGTTGACTAAATCAATCAAAGTAGTCTGTAAAAACTCATTTATATCACGACTAGATTTCATCAATTTTGTCAGCTTCATAAAGGCGGTTAACAACTTTTTTTCTTTACTCATCTGGGTGATGGATGTGAAACGAGTGTTTTGATTAAAATCACTCGCTTTAGGTAATGCTTTTATTAAATCAATTAAGACATCTGCGCCATAAGAATTCAACAATTCAGCAGCTTGCTCTCTCGTTTGGGTAATTCTAACCTTTAATTGAGGCACCGTAATTTTCATTATGTTGGCAATATTTTCTAATAACTTAGTAAACTCCTCTACATTTTCACCTGGTTGGGCAATACTAGTACTCAAGCTATCCGCAAAGAATACAATTTTCACTTCATCTGTACGGCTTTCTGGTTGGTCTAGCGCTTTTAGCAATAAATCACTAAGATTCCATGTATGAGCTAATCCTCTGCTTAATGCATTAAAACTAGTGCCTATTTCTTGTTCACAATATTCTTTAAACCCTGGACTGTCTATATCAGCAGCACAAACTAATTGATCAGCTACTTTACCACCACTACTCCAAAATGCAGTTTCACCTATCCCGTATAATAATGCCGCTAAATAAACCTCTTCTTGTGTCTCATCACTGTAATTAGGCACCATCATTTTAGCTAACATAGCCGCGAAAAAAGAGTTTGCCATTAACTGCATTAATTTTTCATAAACACGAAAATCTAAACTTTTACTTGCTAGTAAACTATCAACTAACTTAGCGGTTAAGCAAATATTCTTTACCGTTTGAATGCCGAGGATCACTGTTGCACGAGAAACCGTCGTTACTTTGTTAACTCCAAGGTGTTGTGCGTTATTGGCAACTTTTAACAGGCAAGACGAAAGCGCTAGATCATGTAATATAGCCTTACTAAGCTTTGGCAGGGAAGATTTATCATCATTTGAGAATTTATCAAGCAACCTTACCGTTGAAGTTATCGCCGGTAACTCCCTATTGGCTATCAATTCAATCCATTGTTCTGTTGTTTTTGGCATTTGCTTTGACATTACAATTTTCACTTATTGAACGTATGCTCTGTTCACTATGCGCCCAAATAACTGTTTTGTCTAAAAATACTTTAATCCTTACTTAGTACAAAAAAATTAAAAGCTTGTTCTATCAATAAAGTCTTTTTTATTGCCTGTTTTAGTTAACCCATTTTTCATCGCGATACGCTGATTTTTTCTCCCAAGTAAACGAAGTTGTGTTATTCGCTCCCAAAAAAGAGCCAGGCGAGTATCTTTTTTCCATGTTTTCTTAAATAAATATTTAGTCGCTGCAATTGCGTCCGGACTTTGTTGGCATATTTGCTCAGCCAATAGTTTTGCTTCGTCTAAAGGGGCATCACTAACTTTTGATACAAGGCCATACTCTAGGGCTTGAGTACCAGAAAAAAACCGTCCCGTCATTGTCAGTTCTTGAGCAATATCAATTCTAGTTAGCTGTGATAAGGTTGCCATACCGCTCATATCTGGTATCAATCCCCACTTCATTTCAAGAATTGATAAGTTAGCATCTGGTGTCGAAATGCGATAATCACACGCTAAAATAATTTGCAACCCTGCCCCAAAACAATTGCCATGTACTACAGCAATAACAGGCACAGACAAATCACGCCAAATATGAGCAACTCGCTGAAACATATTATCTTTTGTCCAAGGGAGTTTTAGGAAGAAATGCATGATCATTGATGGATTTTTAGCTACATAGTTAAAATCTAAACCCGCACAAAATGAAGTTCCCACACCTTGTAAAATAACGCAACGGATAGCACTGTCTTTGTTGATTTTTCTCGCAACCTTGACCAAGTCAACAATCATTTGTTTATCTAAACCGTTATGTTTTTCAGGACGATTAAGGCTGACATAAGCAATTTTCTGCTCAACTTTAAAGATCACTCTAGCACTAGACATAATTTTTACTATCATTAATGAAAATGGAATAAACTAAGTGTGGCACAAACCAACTGGTAGAACCACTTTTCATTATCAATATAGTGATTGTTAAACTATTAGTAAAAGTAATTTTCAGATCAAAATCATTTTTACTAGTGATTATTTACCGTATTAATACTATTTTTGTGGTAAACTTACCAAACGCACCTAGATTAATGTCATTGCAAAAATAAAAAGCCTAAGGCTACTCGCAGCATAATGCCTGCACAAAGCAATGTTCTCTTACTAATCCCTTTGGGATAATAGTTTTATTTGTCTAAGGAAAAAAACATGCAAATTATTATTTTTGATGATGCGCAACAAGTTGCCGCTAATGCTGCAGAATGGGTAGCAGAGCTAATTAATAAAAAATCAAATCCTATCTTGGGGCTAGCGACGGGTAGTACACCTATTAGCCTTTATCAACAATTAGTTAATAAACACCAAGCAGGTCAGTTAAGCTTTAAAAACACCACAAGCTTTAATTTAGATGAATACTTAGGTATTAACGCCAGTAATGAACAAAGTTATCGTCATTTTATGAATGTGAATTTGTTTGATCATGTCGATATAGATAAAAGTAAAACATTTTTACCTACCTGTAATCAAGGGGAAAACCCAAGAGCACAAGGTTTAGCTTACGAAGAAAAAATCAAACAAGCAGGCGGTGTTGATTTACAGATATTAGGCATTGGCGCTAATGGTCATATCGGTTTTAACGAACCCACATCAAGTTTAGCTTCTCGTACCCGTATTAAAACACTGACTCAACAAACGCTAACGGATAATTCTCGCTTATTTAAACAAGATGAGTTTCAGCCAACTCTTGCTATGACAATGGGTATCGCCACCATTTTAGATGCCAGATATGTATTATTAATGGCAACTGGTGATAATAAAGCTCAGGCGGTAAAAGATATGGTTGCTGGTCCACTTTCGGCCATGTGCCCTGCTTCGGCATTACAAATGCACGAAAACACCATTGTATTGTTAGATAAAGCAGCAGCAAGCAAGTTGGAAGATCAGCAATATTACCAGTGGGCGAATGATCAAAATATAAAAATAAATCAAGAATTTGGCTTATATCATAATTATTAATAATACCATTTGCATTAATTAAGGTTACAGAATTCAATGAGAATAAATTTTCAAGAGCAAGGCGCTTGATTGAGTAATAGCTGACTATTGGGATTGAAAGCAACGATGTTATTGGATATTAAAGCCATTTGAAAATGCTCACTTAATTAGTGTAATTGGTATAACATGACTATCAATTGTCATAGACTCAAAAAAAGGTGGATACTAAGTATCCACCTTTTTTTGAGTCTAAAACTTGCAAGAAAAAGCGTTACTTTCTTCTTTACCACTTATCTATTAAGCCAGCCTACACAGCAAACGGGTATTTAATAGCTTCATGGCATTGATAGCCCTCTAGCGTAAAATCATCCATAGTCACCCATGTTTCTAAGTCTTTTAGTGACTTAATCTGAGGATTTATGATCAATTTAGGTGATGGCAAAGGTTCACGCTTAAGTTGAACATCTTTCATTAAAGCTAGTTGATCTTCATAAATGTGAGCGTTAACAATCTTATGATACGCAGTACCAGGTTTAAGCCCGGTAATTTGTGCCATAATGGCTAAAAAGAAAAACACCTGCACTTGATTAAAGTTAAGCCCTAATGGAACATCACAAGAGCGCTGAAAACTGGTTAAATAAAGAGTGCCATCTAAAATTGAAAAATTATGAGTATGCATGCAAGGTCTTAAACAACCCATATGAAATTCACCAGGATTATAAAAACTCATAATCTCTGCGCGATCATCAATGCCTTTAGTCAAGTTATCTACTATTTTTTGTAATTGATCTATTGTACCACCATCAGGTTTGGCCCAAGCCCTACCTTGAATACCGTATACTCGCCCCATATCATCCTCACCTTTACGGTAAGCGTTATTGAGCCAATCATTATTTAAATTAGCATTTGCATCCCATGTTTTGGTACCTAATTTGCGAAAGTCTGCTGCATTATCATAGCCGCGAATATAACCAAGAAACTCGGCAATGGCTGATTTAAAAAAACTTTTTCGAGTGGTTATCATCGGAAATTCGTTTTGAGCAACGTTATACTCTAAATCAGCATTAATAACCGTTAAACAACGCTTACCTGTTCGCTCATTTTCAACCCAAGTACCTTCATCAACAATTCGTTGACATAAATCTAAATAAGCACGCATTATGCTTTTCCTTTAGTAATAACAGTTTTCTTTTTCGGAGTTTGCTTATCAGTAATGGCTGATTTCTCTTGACTTAAATAACCTAAATAAATTATTAAAAAGCCAAATAAAATCATTGGAATACTTAATATTTGTCCTTTGGAAATGAAAGAAAAATATAAACCTAAGTGCGCATCAGGCTCTCTAAAGAATTCTACAATACTTCTAAATACACCATAACCAATTAAAAAGGTGCCTGCAGCTAAACCTAAACTTCTTGGTTTACGGGTAACCACATATAAGATGGCAAATAAAACCACTCCTTCAAGAAAAAATTCATACAATTGTGAAGGGTGACGCGGTAATTGCAATGAATCTGTAGGAAATACCATTGCCCAAGGTACATCAGTTTCTCGGCCCCAAAGCTCGGCATTTATAAAATTACCTAAACGACCCATTCCTAAACCAATGGGCACTAGTGGGGCGACAAAGTCAGCAACAATTAAAAATGATTTATTGGTTTTTCTAGCAAAAATATAAACGGCAGTGATAACACCAAGTAAGCCGCCATGAAAAGACATGCCACCTTCCCAAATTTGAAATAAATATAGGGGATCTGCTAAGAAGTAATCCCATTGATAAAAGAGTACATACCCTATGCGTCCTCCGAGTATGACACCAAGAAAACTATAAAATAATAAATCGCTCACTTGATCGCGAGTCCACTGCCCATCACTTTTGTCAGCTGCTTTATTAGCAATAAACATAGCGGCTACAAAGCCAATGAGGTACATCATACCGTACCAACGTAGTGCAACTGGGCCTATACTAAAAATAATAGGGTCAATAACCGGAAACTGTAAAAACTGTTCTGTCATTTTTTATCCAAAAATAGAAATACTAACTCTTCGATTAAAACTCCACGAAGAGAATGATCATTATAAAAATTATGTTAATACCATTTTTATTGCCACTAAAATAAGAAAAACGGCAAATCCTTTTTTTAATGTTTGCACCGGCAACTTACTCGCATATTTAACGCCAATAGGAGCAAACAAAGAGGACGTTAACACGATTCCTAATAGAGCAGGTAGGTAAACATAACCAAAACTCCATGGTGGTAACATAGTATTATCAAAACCTGAAATTATATAACCTAAAGAGCCAAATAATGCCACCATTACACCGCATACAGTAGCTATACCAATACAGTGGCGTAGCGGCATACCAAAATAAGTTAATACCGGCACTAAAATAGCGCCTCCAGCCATTCCCATTAAACTCGCAACTACACCAGTAAATAAGCTAATAAATTGTAACTTTACATCAGATGGCATTTCTTTTGAACGTTGTGAACGTATAGAAAACAACATATAAGATGCAAGTAAAAATACAGCTATTGCAAAAAAACGCGTTAATGCTTGTGCTGATAAATGATCAGCAATAAAAGCACCTAATAAAGCGCCAAAAGCGACTGTGAACATTAACGGCTTAGTAATTTCCCAAGGAATATTATTATTTTTGTGATGAGCACAAGCAGCACTAGAAGAAGTCATAACAATAGCAGCAAGAGACGTTGCCAATGCCATTGGCATAACGACTTCAGAACTTAATGCTCCTTGACCAATAACATCATTCGTTAAAGTAATATACGGTAATAAGTAAACTAAAGCCGGTACAACAAGTAGTCCTCCGCCAATACCTAATAAACCAGCAAGAAAACCAACAAGCGAGCCAAGAAAAACACAACTAATAAAAATAATTAACATTATATACTCATGTTATTTCGAAATGTTCATTTCAGCGAGAATTATAAGACATAACTTCAAGGCATTAATTGAAGAGAATGGTTGTTCCCTAGTCAAAATTAATAACGCCGTAGATAAGCCTTTTAAACTAGCCCTGAGGGGACACTTGAGCAAATCATACTCCACGTTACCTGTTTTTTTAAGGGAGTGACCATTAATCAAAAAAGCTGCCTTGATCATGAATCGCTCAAGAGTCCTGAAACAGATATTTTGAAGTATCATGATTATAATCCAGCTCGAATAAAACCACCTAAGCTTAATTGCTCAAGTTGTTCGTTTAAGTAACTATGCACCTGTTTAGCAGTAGTGAGCTTTAAGGTGTGAGCAAGAATTATTTTTGCTCTTTTAAAATCTACATGTCGAATAACCCATTTTATTCGCGCTATATTATGCCCATTCATACTCAATTTATCAAAGCCCATCGCTAATAATAATAATGCGCCAGCAGGCTCACCTGCTAATTCACCACAAAGACTTAATGGAACTAAATATTTTGCCGACTCATTAGCAATGCTATTCAACGCCCGAAGTACTGCAGGATGATAGGCATCATGTAAGTTTGCCACTTGAGCATTATTACGATCGACCGCCAATAAATATTGCGTTAAATCATTACTACCAACCGAGAAAAAATCAACACGTAGAGCTAACTCTTCTAATTGAAAAATTACAGCAGGAACTTCAAGCATTATACCTATTTTAGGGCGAGTTAACTTTTCGATTTTAAGGCTATCTTTTACAGAGATGCTGTTTTTTAACGCTGCAGTGTGCTCTGCATTTAATTCTGCATCTACTTCATTGTAAGCTTGATTGATCAAACAAATAGCTTCATCTACTTCACTGACATTGGAGATCATCGGTAGCATAATTTCTAAGTTTTTATGATGCTGATTTGCTCGCATCATGGCACGAACTTGTACCAAAAAGATCTCTGGGTGATCTAAAGTAATACGTATACCACGCCAACCTAAAAAGGGGTTGTCCTCTACAATAGGAAAATAAGGAAGAGATTTATCTCCACCTACATCCAAGGTCCGCATGGTTACCGGTTTTTGTGGAAAGCCAGCTAGAATATTTTTGTATAGTTGCGTCTGTTCATATTCTGACGGAAAGCAGTGTCTATTCATAAACGGAATTTCTGTCCGAAATAAACCAACACCTAAAGTACCTAAATTTTCTGGACATTCAAATTCTGCAGATAAGCCTGCGTTTAACTGTAATTCAATAGTGCGTCCATCTTTAGTGATAGTAGGTAAGTGAATAACTTGCTGAATTTTTTCTGTTAACTCACGTTCTTGAGCGATTAAATGTTGATACTCACGCTTTAATGCCTCATCAGGGTTGATAAACAACTCACCGCTATAACCGTCAACAATTGCTGGCTGCTGATCTAATTGAGCAATAGGGATTTTGCTTACACCCATAATAGCAGGTAGCTCGAGTGCATGCGCTAAAATAGCCGCATGAGAATTAGCCGAGCCTGATAAAGAGACAATAGCCTTTAAGCCTTTATGCTGATATTCAGCCAGCATTGCAGCAGTAACGTCTTCAGCGAGTAGAATAAAGCTTTTCGGCAAGGTTAATTGCTGTGTTTGTTGTTGCTGTAAATTAAATAAAAGCCGATTTCCTAAATCACGAATATCACTCGCACGCTCTCTTAGATAACTATCATCAATAGTCTCAAATTGTATAATATAATGTTCAATAACTAATTTTAATGCACTTTGTGCTTGCCAGCCTTGATTAATTTTTTTCGCTACTTCTTGGCTTATATCTGCTTGCTCAAGTAATTGCTTATAAACATCAAAAATAGCTAAACTATCATCATCAACTATAGCACTAAGTTTATTACTTAAATGCTCAAAATCAGCCAATGTTCTACTTATCGCTTCATCAAAGCGCTGTATTTGCACCGTTTGTTCTGATATTGCTACTTTTTTCAATGCCAGCGTTGTTAAATTTGCTTTTGGCTGAAAAACAACAATTTGACTTAAAGCAATACCCGGTGAACCCGCAATACCCAATAACTGTTTTACACCACGCTTTTTTTCTTCTTCTTGATTGAGTAAATTATTAACCTCAGCATTAGCCAATGCACTCGCTAATTGTGCAGCTAAAGTAACTAAAAAAGCTTCTTCATTTTCGTTAAAATTTCTTGATTGCTTTTGCTGAATAGATAGAATGCCCAACACTTTACGTTGATGAATAATAGGCGTTCCTAAAAAGGCATTAAAATCATCTTCTTCTACTTCTGGGGCATGAATATAGTGTTGATGGCTGCGCGCATTTGCAATATTTAAGGGTTCTTCTCGTTGCCCTACTAACCCAACTAAACCCTCAGAAAAGCCGATGGTTGTCTGGCCTAGGGATTTTAATGCTAATCCATCAGAGGCCATTAATAAGAAATGTTGCTGTGAATAATCTGCTAAATAAACAGAGCAACAATCGGTTTTTAACGCTTTTTTGATTTGGCTAACCATACGTTCTAGTGCATTTTGCAACTGAGTCTCTTGGCTAAATTCAAGAACAATGTGGCGTAACGTGGTTAACATTAAAATCCTTATTTATAGATAAAATAAACATGCCCATGTAATTTACTAAAGGGCTCATTGATAACATCATCTTCAAAACATTTGCTGAAGAACCATGATTTTATAGTTTGAGGTCTATCTCAAAACATCGATAAAATGACGTTCTAGCCAACTTTTCACTCTTTCTGATTAGAACTAACATAGGTAAGAAATAAAATGACCCACAATAAAGTAGGTCATTAATAACAAATCATAGTAATAATTAAGCTCGGCGTTCTTTTCGATTTGGCCTTTGGTTAGGGCGTTTTTCGTAAGAAAAAGCTAATGCCACAGAGGCAAACTCTTTCATGACTCGTCGATAAACATCGCGCTTAAATGACACGACTTGTCGAACTGGATACCAGTAACTTACCCAACGCCAATCATCAAATTCAGGATGAGTGGTATGAAGTAAATCAACCGATGATTCAGGAGCGGTTAGTTTTAATAAAAACCACTTCTGTTTTTGCCCAATACAAACAGGTTTACTGCCGTGTCGAATAAAACGTTTTGGTAATTTATACTTTAGCCAATGCTTGGTTGAAGCAACAATTTTTACATGTTCAGGTCGTAAACCAACTTCTTCATGCAACTCTCGATACATGGTTTGTTCAGCCGTTTCCCCTTCATCAACACCACCTTGTGGGTATTGCCATGAATGTTGCCCAAACCGTCTTGCCCAAAATACTTGTCCCCTGTCATTAATTATTACTATGCCGACGTTGGCTCGGTAGCCTTCGGCATCGATCACAGGAACTCCTGAGAAACTAAAAAATACTTATATAGATTCAACCATATTAACGGCTAGTGAGCAAATGATTACTTTGATTTTTTACGCTATTCACCAGATAATAATAACTTTATCTAGATACGCCATATTGATTAGAGCACAATGAGCATTCCTTCTTCTGAACAAGAGTTACTTATAAGAGTACAACGCTTAGCTGGATTAACCTTAGCAGAGGTTGCCAATGAAGCAGGTATTGAGATACCTAATGATTTAAAACGAAATAAGGGCTGGGTGGGCTTATTACTAGAGCACACGCTTGGCGCTACGGCGAGTTCACGACCAGAGCCAGACTTCCCTCACCTAGGCATAGAATTAAAAACATTACCAATAGATAGCCAAGGTAAACCCCTTGAAACTACCTTTGTTAGCGTTGCACCATTAGTCGGTTTAGTAGGTATTAACTGGAAAAACAGCTGGGTTAGAAAAAAGCTATCACGGGTATTATGGGTCCCTATTATCTGTGAAAACCGTAATAACTATACTAATGACAGAAGTATTCCATTAGCACAACGACAAATAGGCAGTGCTTTTATTTGGTCTCCATCTTTAGAAGAAGAGCACTTATTAGCCATGGACTGGCAAGAGCTCACCGATATGATTACTTTAGGTAACGTAGAAAAAATTAATGGAAAACACGGTCAAGTACTACAATTGAGACCTAAAGCGGCGAATAGCAAAGCTAAAACCCAAGCTTTTGATCGACACGGTAAGCCTTTTATGACCTTACCTCGCGGCTTTTATTTAAAAATACCTTTCACCCAAATGATATTAAACAAGCATTTACGTATTAATTAACATTTTAAGTTCTATTTAGTTGCACATAAGCCATTAGAACCGTACAGTTAAGTTACAATTATTAAATGTTCAAAAATTAAAAGATGGCTATTAGGTAAAATGGTGAAGTCGCGGCTATGAAGTTTATTAAAAAATTTGACCATTATATTACTGCAATTTTTGTTATCACACTAGTTGTCATAATAGCGACCTCGTACTTCACTTTTAAAGAGTTTTTTAACGCAAGTCATCAAAAACAACAAGAAGTCGTAATGCCATTATTTTCATTAATAAACAGTGAAATAATCAGGCCATTAACTGTTTCTCAATACATGGCAAGCGATCCTTTTTTACTTGACTACATTGAACAAGAAAAAATCGACAAGAAGGTTATTTTTAACTATATAACCAGCATTTCAAACCAGTTCAATACGATGTCATTTATTGCAATAGAAAAACATCTGTTACTTATTGACTCAAATAATAAAATTACTAGCTTATCTGGCAAAGAGGCCGAATGGTACCATCGCTTAAAGGTTATCGATAAAACAGAATTCACCGACTTTGGTGATGCGGAGAATCCACACCTATTTTTTGATGTGAAGATGTTTAATAAGCAGCAAGAGTTTCTTGGCTTTATCGGTTTAGCTATAGATTTAGATCATTTTGCTACTCAGTTTGCTAAATTTAAAAAAGACTATGGTTTTGAGTTATATTTTGTTGATAGCAATAATGATGTAACCTTAAGTTCTGAACAAATAATGGAGACGATGAGCCATCATCGAAAAGATTTGGTTACAAACATCAGTGAACTGCCTTGGTATCAACAATACCAAAATGAATATCAATCCAACACGGGCAGCAGCCAAGACTTATTTGACTATTCAAGTAATGAATTAATTATTTCACAAATGCCATTAAAAGAGCTTAATTGGCGGGTTTTTATAATTGCTCCGCCAATTACAGAACAAAGTGTGTACTGGCAATTATTTATGCAAAACCTTATCATTTTTCTAGTTGTTTCATTAGGGCTATATTATTTATTTACTCTATGCATTAGCAACTTCAGATCTGATTTAGTTAAAGATTCTGAAACAGATTATTTAACTCAATTACCCAACAGAAGCTTTATTCATTGGAAGTATTCCCAATTAAACGAAGAATATGATCATGTCAGTGTTGTGATTGCAGATATTGATAACTTCAAAATACTTAATGATACTTATGGTCATTTGTTCGGGGATGATGTATTAAAAATAATAGCAACAAAACTGAGTGAAAACTTAAGAACTATCGATCTAGCTGGCCGTTGGGGTGGAGAGGAATTCATTTTGATATTACCTAATACTAATGCAGCACAAGCACAAGAAATAATAAATAGAATTAGGAGTAACATCGCTAATATTCCCTTTACTACTTCATCCACAAGTAAAGAATTCAATGTTACTGTTAGTTTTGGCATTAGTGATAGTAACTTGACAGGTATTCCTTTAGAAGAAATCTTAGCTAAAGCAGATAAAGCACTCTATAGTGCAAAAGCTAATGGCAGGAACCAAGTGGTTGTTCATCTAGAGTAAATATGTGAATCATGCATTTTGTGCTGATTTGGGTTTAAAACTTGTCACCGTAATTTTTTGTGCCATCGTTAAACTTTTACCAGCCCGCAGTAATTGCATTTGCGTATTTGCTGCCTCTAGACAAATAAACTCTTGTTCACCACTTTCATGGATATCAGCCATGTTATTCGCCAATTCAACGCCAGGATTCCAAAATACCCACTGCTTTGTATTGATAGTTTCAAGCTGTATAGTGCGTTGCCAACGGCTATCTACTACGGTCATTACTTCATTGCTATGATAAACTCTATCCACAGGGGCAATACCATTAGCTAATGGTGTTGCTAAAGGTTTCGGCGCGTAAGCCTTACCTGTTAATTTGTCATCAAAAGAGGCTTTCGCTAATTCAGTTATGGTAGCATTTTCTGGAGCACTAACCGAAAGGTAACTATGTAATGCGCCAGCATAATAGGCGTCATTTTCACTCAAATTTGTCATGGTTAGTACTTGATTAAATGACTTACCAAAAAAAAGAACTTGCGTTAACTTGCATGCGAATGGCCACAAGTCGCTCATATTGTTTCCTTGCCAACTTAAGCTAACCTCAACACCCTGCTCATTAACGTCAATGTTATCTACTTGCCATTCTTGTCCGCGAGCAAAACCATGATTACCCTCTTTATTTTCATTATCATTTGGATGTACACCAAACCACGGCCAACAAAGAGGAATGCCACCACGAATCGCTTTCCCTTGCTCAAAAGCTGAGTTTTTTGATAACCAAAAAACCTCTTTTTCATCTACTGGTTGCCAACTAAGTACCTGTCCACCATACAAGCTAACTTTAGCCTGAGTGTTTTTATGCTCAATGATTAATGCTGATAAATCTGAAGATAGCTTAACTTGTTGAACCTGACCAAAATCATTTTTCACTAATATAGACATTATATTGCTCGTTATGGTTAATACCGGTTTCATTAAGTTTGTGATCTTGTTGTACGTAGGAAAAGTATTTCAGGGCAAGGCGCTCGATTGAGTAATAGTTGGCTATTAGGATTGAGAGCAACGCCGACATGAACTATTTTAACCAGTACAAGTGAGCAATAATTTAATCAAATTGGTATAACTTTACATTAAAAGAAACATTTTAAAAAAAAGCATTGATGTTTGAAAGCTTAAAAGCTTTTACCAAACGATAAAAATACCGTACTTCTACCACCAGAAGCAAAACCGACACCAAAAACTGCAGGGCCAAAGCTAGTATCGGTTCCCAAATATAAACTACCTGACTTAATGATATCATCAGCTTTAACTGATTCTGTTAACGTCCATACATTACCAGCTTCAACACTTATACCTAAATAAAGCGGTAAACTAGCTTCACCAAATAACTCTCGACCTAAATCGTATTGATAAACCACTGCAACAAATGCTTTATGAGAACCTATCAAAGCATCTTTTTGATAGCCCGACAAATTTAAAAAACCACCGAGTTCAGTCACATGAACAGAGAAATCAGTTTTATTGTCTACTGTTGCAAAAGAAGTAATACCAACAAAGGCATGGTTTCTAAAACTCAAAGCACCTCGCCAATTAAACGTAGCTTCAACCGAGGTATCCTTTGGCGCAATACCTTCAAACTCTTGATAGTTTTCATTTCGCCAGAAAACATTAAAAGAAAGCTTATTCCCTTGGGTAGGAAAATCAATGCTATTTAAGTTATCATAATCAAAAGATAAGTAACCACCTAAAGAGTCATAATCCAACGATGTTTCCTGTACATTTTTAAAGGATATATTGCCCTTTTCACCAATCAGACCAAATTCTATAGCCCCGTTACGAGTGTAGTTATAACCTAAACCCAAATTTGCTTTAAAAAATTCATTGGTCAGCTCTGGTCTATCTGTCGATGACTCCCATTTATCTTGCACATACTCAAGCCTTGCTCTGGAGAAATAATGCTGATCTTTCACTAGTGGCTGGTAAAACTCGCTTGCTACCAAAAATTCCCAGCCTATTTTTGCTTCGTTAAGCCATTTTCCACCATAAAGGCTTATATCATTTTGTGTATAAGCAAAGTCTAAAGAAAAAATTGTTCGATATGAGAAGTCAGTTTGTAAATTAAAACCAAAACTTAAATAATTAGGCCCCCAAGACTTAGCCTTAGTGATAACTATTAATTTGCGTCCATTAGGTAAGTCCACAAATTCAGCATCAACATGCTCAAATTCATTTAATGCATATACCCTATTAATAGCCAATTGTAATTGTTCTTTTGTGACGACTTCACCAATAGTTACATCAAAGCTTTCTTGAATAACAGTCGTACTAAATTGTGAGTGGTTTTGGTACTCTATTTCGATTACAGGGCGCATAAAATTGTCAAACAAAGCACCTTTTTTTTGTTGTTTTTTTTGCTGATATTGAAGGTATTCTTTTTGACTGACAGATAATAGCGTTAATTTGTCTTTCACAAATAAAGCCGCTTTTTCACCTAAAGCAAGTGCATCGGGCATCACAGAAAAATCAGTTGTGCTTAACTTATCAATTTTAGGGCGAATTAAAACATCTCGCTTTGATAAATACTTCATTTGAGCTAGGGTGGTATTATTAGTTAAAATCGTTGATAACTGATTAATAACATCAATAGTATCGTTAATCTCAGCTTTAGTGAATAAAGGGGAACCAATGTCGACAGCAATAATAATATCTGCTCCCATGGCTTTTACCACATCAATAGGCATGTTGTTCGCAATGCCACCATCAACTAATATTTGACCATCTATATTCACGGGTTCAACCACCCCAGGAACTGCCGTCGAAGCCCTCATTGCTTTAGTAATACTTCCCTGTTTAATAACGACAGTTTTTGCTGTGGCTAAGTTAGCCGCAATTGCTCGGTATGGAATAGCTAAATCATCAAAATTTTCAATCTTAGCTACAACATCGGTAGATATTTTGAGTAGGTTACCAGCCGATTGTCCTAATAACAAACCACTTGGTGCCTTTAGTTGACCATCGCTATAGCCTAAACGAAACGATATATTATATTGATCTCTATGGATTTTATCTTTTAATGATAAGGATTCTCGTGGAATAAAATCAGAATAACTTTCATCCCAAGGCAAGTTAAGCATTATTTTTTCAATTTGATCCGCTTGATAACCTAAAGCATATAAACCACCAACATAAGCGCCAATACTTGTACCAACTACATAATCAATTGGAATATGATACTGTTCAAGTACCTTTAACACACCAATGTGGGCAGCACCTTTAGCGCCACCACCACTAAGTACCAAGCCAATTTTAGGGCGTTCTTGTGCTATTTTTTCCGTACCAATAACCGAAAAAGAACATAAAAAGTAGCATATAATAAGTAAGAGAATAGTCCGCATAAATAACAAGCATAAGTAATTGTGGCAGTGATTTTACAATATTACATTATCAATACCATCATTATTAAATTAACCTTTACAAGGCATATACCCGTTCCACTTGAATATGCATGATTCAGCTGGAATTAGAAACGACTTTAGGTAAGGCATTGATTGAAGAGAATGGTTACTCCCTTCTCAAAATCAATAACGAAGCATAAAGCG
>MAAC01016628.1_pt1 | contig 42929 bp, 40 predicted proteins | sample 1115981 | NCBI WGS metagenome assembly MAAC01 (sample SAMN04961126, study PRJNA320927) | seawater metagenome | isolation source: sample BD02T64 sea water enriched with oil for 64 days | place: USA:Gulf of Mexico | collected 2013-07-27 | reverse complement strand
TTTCTCACCATTCCACTCGGCATAAAACTGATCTAAAAAGTCCTGCATAAAGTAGTGACGTTGCTGTGCAATTTTCTTCCCAGTTTCAGTATTCATTAAATCTTTGAGCAATAGCAGTTTCTCATAAAAATGATTGATAGTGGGCGCAGTGCTGTTTTTGTACTGTTCTTTAGTCATGTTTAAATCTGGAGCAATCTCAGGATCATAAATAGCTCTGTTTTTAAAACCTCCATAATTAAAAGTACGAGCAATTCCTATAGCACCTATCGCATCCAGTCTATCAGCATCTTGAACTACGTGCAGTTCTATGCTGGTAAAATCTTTGCTTTGATGACCACCTTTATAAGAAATGTACTTAATGATATTTTCTACATGGAGAATTAGATCTTCTGGAACTTCAAGAGATTCCAGAAACTCTCGTGCTACTTTTGGGCCAACGGTTTCATCACCATCGTGAAATTTAGAGTCGGCTATATCGTGTAAAAGTGCGCCTAATTCTACGATGGCACGATCGCACTTTTCGTTTTGCGCGATCAATTTGGCATTTTTCCATACACGTTCTATGTGGAACCAGTCGTGTCCACCTTCAGCATCTTTTAATTTGTCTTTTACAAATTCTACCGTTTTATCTATGATTTGTTGTTGGGTCATTGGGTAAAAATAGGAAGCTTTTCTGTTCCGCTTTCGCGAAAGCGGAATTAAATATAAACTTTAAGCTCTTACATGAAAATTGATCATAATTAGTACAAAACTTTCAATAATTATTGAAAGGTTAAAAAGTAGTTGTATATTTGACGTATGAAATTAGAAGAAGGTAGATCAAAATTTATTCAGGCTTGGGGTTCTTTAGGGAGCTCTTGGGGAATATCTAAGTCCATGGCGCAAATCCATGCACTGCTGCTTTCTCATCCTGATGGATTAAGTACGGACGAGATCATGAAAGAAGTACAACTTTCTAGAGGTAATGTAAATACCAACGTACGTGAGTTGATCAACTGGAGGCTGGTAAGAAAGGAAACCGTTCTAGGCGAACGCAAAGAGTTTTTTATAGCACTTCATGATGTACATTCTATTGCTCAAAACATTATGGAAGAGCGTAAAAGAAGAGAGCTGGAGCCAGTAAGACGTTTACTTAATGAATTAAAAGCTGCTAAATTTGAAGGAAACAAAGAAGAAATAGAACATTTTCAAACCTTACTTTCTGACCTATCAGACTTTGTAAGTCAGATGGAAAACTTAACCAACTTAATGACTAAAATAAATAGTAACAATTATATGAAAAAGCTGATCAAAGCGATCTCATAGCTTTTTTATTTGAATTAAACTTTCAGTTTTTATTGAAAGTTCTAAAAATATAAATTATGAAAAACCTATTTAACCTTAATGTGTTGCTTCTATTGATTTGGGTACTTACAATAATTATTGATCCTGTATACAGTTTTTTAGGTTTTGTAATTCATGGATTTATTCAAGTAGGAATGAGCCTAGTTATGATTTTTAATAATAATTACAAGAAAGAAATCAAACAGTTAAGCATTATACATTTCATTGGATCTATCGTAGCGTGTTGTCTCATTTTTACAATTGGCATTCATTTAAAAACAGGACTCTTTGTGATAGGCTTATTGATGGCAATCATTCTATTTTTCTTTTCCATTTACAGCACCTATAGATGTAAGCCACCAATTAATACTTAAGAATATCCCAAGTATAAGCCACATGAACAGCTAACGTTTCTTGTCCTAATTAATTAAATTCTAATACCATGATCGCAAACCACAAATTACTCATCGACCAGAATTGCCCCATGTGCAACATTTATGGCAAGACATTTAAGAAGTTCAACATGTTAGATAAAGAATCTATAACTCCATACCAAATAGTAGGCGAGGAGCTGACTTGTACGATCGATATGCATCGTGCGCAAAACGAGGTTGCTCTTCACGATACCGTTACTGGAAAAACAATGTACGGTCTGGATTCTATGATAGAAATATTTGCTCAAGGCAAAAACTGGATCAAAAAGCCGTTGCAGTTTCCGCTGATTTATCTTCCTTTAAAACAACTCTATAAATTCATTACCTATAATAGAAAAGTCATTGCAGGAAACGCACCTAGCCCAGCAGAAGATAGAGTTTGCGAGCCAGATTTCAACTACTTTTATCGCACGTTATTTATCGTGTTTACGGCTTTGTTTACAGGTTTGGTGCTCAACTCTTACACAAGTCACATCACCAGCTATTTTGGTTTTACAACACCATGGTTTGTAGAATATATAATCTGTTTTGGTCAGGTAGTCTGGCAAGGAACAATGATTTTACTTTGGTCTCGTAAAAACAGTTGGGATTATCTAGGAAACATGAGTGCCGTTTCCACTCTTGGAGGAATTATATTATTGCCTTTACTATTTTTGAATTCGTTTTTTGACTTTTCCGGAATCGTGTTTCTAGTCTACTTTATGGTTGTGGTGGGAATCATGTTATTAGAACATTTACGCCGCTGCGGTAATATGAATCTCGGTTATCTGCCTACAGTGTCTTGGTTATCTTTTCGCACCGTTGTTTTAGGTATCATCATAATCACATTCTCATGAAAAAGATCGTTATCGCTGGTGGAACCGGCTTTTTAGGAAATGCTCTTAAAGGTTATTTTGAGGCAAAAGGGTTTGTTGTGATCTCGCTTTCGCGAAAGCGGAACAAAGACACCACTTACTGGAACGGTAAAGATCTTGGAGAATGGACTAAGCATCTAGAAGATGCTGAGGTGTTAATCAATCTAGCGGGAAAATCAGTAGACTGTCGTTATACCGGTGAGAATAAAGCAGCGATTTTAAACTCACGTATTGACAGTACACGCGTATTGAATCGTGCCATGGAACAAGCTAATCAAAAGCCAAAAGTATTTCTTAATGCTAGTACAGCAACTATTTATGTACATGCTGAAACGACTATAAATACAGAAGAAACTGGCGTGATAGGAGATGATTTTTCTATGAATATTGCCAAATCATGGGAGAAAGAATTTTACGCAACTGAAATACCAGATGTGCGTAAAATTGCACTGCGTACTTCTATTGTTCTAGGTAAAAATGGTGGCGCTTTTCCAAAATTAAAAACCATCACAAGATTAGGAATGGGCGGCAAGCAAGGTCGTGGCGACCAATTTATAAGCTGGCTCCATATTCATGATTTTTGTAAAGCCATAGATTTTTTGATTAACTCTAAATTATCTGGATCTGTAAATATCACAGCGCCAAATCCTAAAACCAACAAAGATTTTATGCGTGATTTGCGGAAACAATTAAGTGTTCCTATAGGTATTTCGCAACCAGTCTGGTTACTTGAATTGGCTAGTGCCATCATAAAAACAGAAACCGAATTGCTGCTAAAAAGCAGGTATGTGTATCCGCAGCGATTGCTGGATGCTGGTTTTGAGTTTGAATATAAAACGGTTGAGGAATGTATGAAGGAGTTAATCTAATTTGTTCTGCCTATCATACTCCACATAAAAATCTTCAATAATATCAAATTCTGATTCCTTAGAAGGTAACTTCAGCTTTTGAATTGTAGTGGTAGGTGTGATCCATTTTTTTTCTCCATCGATCAGGATTTGAATTGGCATCTCAAAATTATCTACCACATTAGACCATCTGTACTGCATTTTATTTTTAATTAAGGCATACTCTAAAACTGGAATTCGCACATCTCTTAGGTATTGATCAAAAACCGGTTGAAGATCAAGTCCCATTTTATCAGCAATATAATTTTCTATTTGTGCAGTAGTGACTGTTTGGTGATAAAACTCTGAATTAAGACCACGCAAAATCTCTCTCCATTTCTCATCGTCATTCGTGATTTTTCTTAAGGTGTGTAAAAGATTTGCGCCTTTGTAATACATGTCGCCGGAACCTTCGTGATTTACATCGTACTGTCCTATAAGAGGTCGGTCATTTCTAATACTGCGACGTGTCCCAATAACATATGCAGAACTAGCTTCTTTACCGTAATAATAGTCTAAAAATAAACTTTCAGAATAGGCTGTGAAGCTTTCATGGATCCACATGTCAGCAATATCTTTATTAGTAATATTGTTAGCAAACCACTCGTGTCCTGCTTCATGAATGATGATAAAATCAAATTTTAAACCCCAACCGCTACCAGAAAGATCATTGCCTAAATAGCCTTTTACATATTTGTTACCATAAGTAACTGAGCTTTGGTGCTCCATTCCTAAATAAGGAACTTCTACTAGTTTAAAACTATCTTCATAAAAAGGATATGGACCGAACCAGTGCTCAAAAGCCTTCATCATTTTAGGTGCATCTTTGAAGTGTACCTTGGCTTTTTCTAGGTTGTCTTTAAGAACATAGTAATTCATATCTAGAGGTCCATTTTCTCCTTCATAAACCTCAGAGAAATTTGCATAATCACCTATGTTGATATTTACACCATAGTTGTTTATAGGGTTTTCTACCAGCCATACAAAAGTTTTGGTTCCGTCGTCTTTAGAAGATTCATCTGTTAAACGACCATTTGCAACTGCGGTTAATCCTTGCGGTATAGTTATAGCGATGGTCATTCCAGTTTCTGGCTCGTCGTACATATGATCCTTACAAGGCCACCATACGCTAGCACCTAAACCTTGATTAGAAGTAGCTATAAAATGTTTGCCATTGCTATCTTTCTTCCAAGAAAAACCGCCGTCCCATGGTGCATTTTTTGCCTGTCGTGGATTTCCCTCAAAAAATATCTGGATGCTGTTTTTTGCGCCTGGCTTTTGTTTTTTTTCTAGAGTTATAAAGTGAGCATTTCCTTCTCTAGTCACCGATAGCTCTTTGTTATCAGCTAATACTTTATTGATCTTCATAGGTTCTTGAAGATCGATTTGCATAACTTGCTGCGATTCCAGCACCTCATAAGTTACCGTATTAGAGCCTGAAATAAATTTCTTTTCTGGCTCTACCATAACATCAAGATCATAGCGTATTAGATTCCACCAGACACGTTCTGGAGTGATGGAACCTCTTAGAGAATCTTGTCTAGTAAATTCTTGTTTATTCTGTAGGAGTTGAGCTTCGGTAAACTGAATGGATGTGAAAACAGTTAATATGAAAAGGAAAATATGGAATTTCTTCATTTTTTAATTTTATTTATTGGTGGTAGGAGAAGTCTATTGCCACTAACTTGATTTAAGATATGCTTTAGTAACCGTTTGCTGTGCTTTTTTACCTTGTGGAGTGAACCGCTTTTCGTAGCCACGACGTCTGCTTTTTTCTGCATGGTGTTTCCAGATAAAGCCGCCTGCCATCCATTTTTCATTCCACACAGCATCATAGAGTCCTTGAAACAAAATACTTTGTGCTTCCTCATTTATGGCTCGATCTTCACCTGCGTTTTTCCAAGGTTCAAGACCAGCAAAATCTGCGCTTATATAACCGTATTCTGTAAATAGAATTTGTTTGTTCAGCTTTCGCGAAAGCGTGCTTAATTCTAACTTCCATTTTTTCCAAGAGGCTTTAATAGTCGCTATAGTTGGTGTTTTTTCTTCACTTACTGGGAAATAAGCATCTACTCCTATATAATCCAACTCATCCCAAAAGGATACATATTTATAACTATTCCAGTTTCCCGCATAGGTTAATTTACCTTTGTAAATTTTACGAATTTCTTGAATTAGTTTAGACCAATACTCTGGTCTAGATTTTACAAAGGAATCTAATTCTGTACCTATACAAAAGATACTTATATTTTCTTGAGCGGCGATATGAGCAAATCTCATGATATAATCAGTGTAGCTATCTTCTAGAGTTTTCCAAGCGGCTTCATCGTTCAATTTAATATTCCCTGTATAGGCACCACGACCTATCCATATTTGTGGTTTAAGAAGCACATTTATTTTTTGCGCTTTCATCAATTGACTTGTTACTGCAACACCATGTGGCTTCTCGCCCCACCAGCCTCTTTTTTCTTCATAATTTACTTGAGGTTCTTCTAGGCTTCTCATCCATGCATAAGGAATTATGGCGGCATAATTTGCGTTGTATTTTTTAATAGGAGAAATAGCATTGTAATCAATAGAGTCTCTTGTTGCTACAAGAGTGATGCCTTTGATTTTTGATAGATTAGGAACAGCTTCTATCTTTTGATTTTTAGCAACTTCTTTATTTTGCGAGTTGCAAGAAGTCAAGATCATTGCAAGTAGTAGAAAAAGGATTTTATTCATTGATTTATGGGTAGAAGAATTGAATTGCAAATCAGCTATTTTTAAGAAACATGGAGGTCAACTTATCTGATTCATAAAACTAATCAAATTTGCTCAATTTGATGTTTGTTTTAACGGTTTGGTATATAACGAGCAATTGTCTTGCCAGTTTGTTTCAGTATAGAGGTGTTTTTATAGTACTCGCTTTCGCGAAAGCGGAACACATATCAACTCCTTACTGCTTATAATGTGAACCATTATGTTTATACTTGTGGTAGCTGGTTTGAGAAATAAGATAACCTAAGGGAATAATGTATAGGAATAGATGATGTATTCACCTTTGCTTTTGAGTCAAAAATCAGTTCATTTGTCAATAGATAATTCATTAATCTTAACTCCATGGAACATATAGTCATTATAGGTAATGGGATCGCTGGTGTTACTGCTGCGAGACACATTAGAAAAAATTCTGATAAACGTATTACTATAGTTTCTGGCGAGACCGATTATTTTTTTTCACGTACAGCCCTCATGTACGTGTACATGGGGCATATGAAATTTGAGCATACCCAACCTTATGAAGACTGGTTCTGGAAGAAAAATAGAATCGAATTAAAAAATGCTTGGGTAGAAAAAGTTTCTGGAACAGATAAACAACTTCATTTTAAAAATGGAGAGACGATGGATTTTGATAAATTAATTATCGCAACTGGTAGTGTTCCTAATAAATTTGGCTGGCCAGGACAAGATCTAGAAGGTGTACAAGGATTATATCACAAACAAGATCTTGAAAAATTAGAACAAAACGCACCTAATAATGAAGTTTGTAAACGAGCCGTAATTGTAGGTGGCGGATTGATAGGAATCGAGATGGCAGAAATGTTGCACTCACGACATATTCCTGTAACCTTTTTAGTAAGAGAAGACAGTTTCTGGAATGGTGTTTTACCGGCTGGTGAAAGCGCGCTGGTGAATGAAGAGATTCTTGCAAATGGAATAGACCTAAGGTTAAGCACAAATCTTGAGGAAATTATAGATGATGAAAATGGGAGATGCAAAGCCGTAAAGATCAAAGAAACTGGTGAAATTATAGAATGCGACGTCGTAGGTCTTACTGCAGGAGTTACACCTAATATAAGTTTCCTTAAAGATTCTGATATTGAATTGGGTAAAGGAGTCAAAGTGAACCGAATGCTAGAAACGAGCGTGAACGATATTTATGCCATAGGTGATTGTGCAGAGCAACGTGAAGCGATAGGTAGAAGACGACCTATTGAGGCAGTCTGGTACACAGGACGCATGATGGGAGAAGTGCTTGCACAAACTATTTGTGGTAACCCTATGGAATATAATCCAGGGCACTGGTTCAATAGTGCTAAGTTTATAGATGTAGAGTATCAAACTTACGGTTGGGTAAGTGGTAGAAATAAACCAGAATTTGAGGAACATTTTCACTGGAGACACGATAGTGAAAGTATTTGTGTCACGATTGCTTACCATAAGGATACGGAAGAGTTTTTAGGAATAAACACCTTTGGAGTACGTATGCGTCATGAGATTTTTGACCGCTGGCTTACTGAAGGCAGAAAAGTAGATGAGGTCATGAAGTACCTCAAGGATGCTAATTTTGATCCAGAGTTTTATAAAGATTATGAAGATGCCATCATCTCACATTATAATCAGCAACGCGGTAAACAAATTAATCCTAAGAAAAAAAGCTGGAAACGCATTTTTGCATAATCATTTACAACCTTAAGAACAACAAGCTTTATGAAAGCATTACATAACATAGGATTAGTTATTTTCCTCATAGGTCTAGCTATTTTTACCGGTTCTATTTTTGCAGGATCTTTTAATCTCACCACTGAGGATATTAATAACTTCATGGATTCTAAAGGAATCGAAAATGAATTCTTGAAAAAGGAATTAAATGACGCGGTCGTTATAGATGAGACTATGAACATCTTTACTTTCTCAAGTAATGTAAGAGGAGCTTTAAAAAAGAATAACGATCATTTTAATGCGCTCATTGAAAAATATAATGCTGAGAAAAATTGGGAAGCAAAGGGACAGCAATATCAGTATCGTGTGAACACTAAAGAATTTAGAGCGATGAGCTTTTCTCTGGCTAAAGTTGCCGGGACTGGTTTCATAGTCGAAAATAAGGGCTTGATGTGGTTATTAACTTTCGGTTTAGGGATTCTAGGAGCCTTGCTGTACATATTACCTCAACTACAGTTGCTAGGTCGTGCAGGAATAAAGAACAACGGTATCTATCACTCGCCATCTACTAATCGCGGCTGGATTGCCTGGCTAGTATTTGTATATCTGGTTAGTTTTTACCTGCTGTTATATTTCTATGCAGACTATGTGGTGAACTGGACCTTTATTGTTGACCCTATAAGTAAAGCGCTCAATGGAGGAGAAGCCAGCCAGTGGTTTGTGTATGGATTTTTATATTGTGTGATCATGCTAGTCATGGCAGTTAGAATGTATATCAAATACCGTCATAATAAATACCAAGTCCTTAGAACAACATCTGTATTGTTTTTTCAGATTGTTTTTGCGTTTCTTATACCAGAAATCATGACCAGTTTAAGTATGCCTGGATATGATTTTAAAAATGCATTTCCTTTAGATTATGATTTTTTCTTTTCTTGGAATTTGAATAGTCTTATGGAAAGTGGTGCTATTGGAATTTTCATATTGGCTTGGGGAATTGCCCTGACTTTAATTGTTGTTCCAGTAATGGTTTATTTTTTTGGTAAACGATGGTACTGTAGTTGGGTTTGTGGCTGTGGTGGACTAGCCGAAACTCTAGGAGATCCCTACCGTCAGCATTCTAGTAAAAAACTGATCGCATGGCAGTTAGAAAGATGGCTCGTGCATTCTGTTTTAGTTTTCTCTCTAGTAATGACTTTGGTGGTTTTGTATTGTTATTTCACAGGAGCCTCTTCATTGATAGGGATTCCTGCAGAGTGGATTAAAGACGCGTATAGTTTATTGATAGGCGCTTGGTTTGCAGGAGTAATAGGTACTGGATTCTATCCTATTTTTGGAAACAGAGTATGGTGTCGTTTTGGTTGTCCGCTGGCGGCATATTTAGGACTAGTACAACGTTTTAAATCGCGCTTTAGAATTACAACTAATGGTGGGCAATGTATTTCTTGCGGTAATTGTTCTACTTATTGCGAGATGGGAATTGACGTGAGAGCTTATGCTCAAAAAGGGGAGAACATCATCAGGTCCAGTTGTGTAGGTTGTGGAATTTGTAGTGCTGTTTGCCCACGTGGAGTTCTTAAACTCGAGAATGGTCCAGAAGATGGACGTATCAACCCTACCGAAATACTTCTAGGAAACGATGTTGATTTGATGGAATTATTAAATAAGAATAAGTAGGATAAGTGTTTCGCTTTCGCGAAAGCGAGAAACTAACGATTCCTAGAGTTTATACTGATACCTTGAACCTTGACAAATTTAAAAAATGGCAAATAAAACACAACCAAGCGATGAATCTGTAGAAGACTATTTACAAACAGTGGAACCCCAACAAAAAAGAGCAGATTGTTTTCGACTTCTTGAAATAATGGAAGATGTAATGGGTGAAAAAGCGCGATTGTGGGGTAACATGATAGGAGTAGGTGAGTACCATTACAAATATGATACTGGTAGAGAAGGTGACTTTTTTATTATAGGTTTTGCGCCTAGATCAAAAAACATCAGTATTTATGCAACGGCTTATAATGAAGAGTTAGATAAGAAAAAGGCAGAATTAGGCAAAGTCAAGCTGGGCAAATCATGTATTTATATCAATAAACTGAGTGATATTAGTGAAGATCTATTACAAGAAGTATTAGAAGAAAGTGTGCGCATTAATAAAGAGCGCTATCCCTAGTATTTAAAAAGCTGTCTTTTTAGATCTCTCAACTATAGTTTCTATAGCTTGACTAGCATGCACGCGACTATTTTCAATAAACCATTTATGAGTTTCTTGTCCACCGCATATCACACCTGCTAGAAAGACGCCATCAACATTAGTTTCCATCGTTTCAGAATTATAACTTGGAATTCTTTTATCACCTTCTAATTTTATGCCTATTTTCTCTAAAAAAGTGAAATTAGGTTGATAGCCAGTCAGTGCAACTACAAAGTCATTTGGTATTTTCTGTACTTTATTTGAAGTCTTTATGATGATATGCTCCTCTAAGATTTCTTTTATTTCACTATTGAAGCAAGCTTTTATGGAGCCTTCTTTAATGCGGTTTTCTATATCTGGTTTTACCCAGTATTTTACTCGTTCTCCTATAGATGATCCTCTTATGATCATAGTTACATTACCACCTTTGCGATAAATTTCTAAAGCTGCATCTACGGCACTATTACTTGCTCCTATAACAGCTACATTTTGAAATGCATAAAGATGAGGATCATCATAATAGTGTGTTACCTTATTCAAGCTTTCTCCCTTGATGTTCATTTTATTAGGGATATCATAAAAGCCTGTAGCAATAATAATATTCTTAGAGTGGTACTGATTTTTATCAGTTTGGATCTTAAAGTTTTTCAACTTATCAATAGCTATGACCTTTTCAAAAAGGTTAATTTGTAGACTATTTGAGGTAGCGATCCTGCGGTAGTATTCTAAAGCTTCTTGTTTGCTGGGTTTTGCTTCTTTAGATATAAAAGGAATACTATCTAATTCTAATTTTTCACTAGTAGAGAAAAATTGCATGTTTGCAGGATAATTGTAAAGAGAGTTTACCAAAGGACCTTTTTCTATCACTAAATATGAAAGACCGTTCTTCTTTGCTTGTAGTGCACAATTGATACCTATAGGTCCAGCACCTATAATAATTACGTCAAATAGTTTTGAATTTTTCATTGACCACAAAGGTAATTACCGGCTTGTAATTAAGCTCTTAAGGAAAGATTAATGCTTGAACTAGATTTACTACTTACGATTCAACTCGCTTCTTCTCATAGGCATCCCGTCAATTATTGCAAACAGTTCTTCTGAGTTGATCGCTGCATTGCGTTCTTCTTTTACACTACCATCAAGACCGATGAGAACTACTTTAAAAGGTTTCTTATTTTTATTGTAAGTAGAATAGAGCTTAGAATTTTTAATCCAATTTGCTTCTTGATTTGTCGTAATGTCAAGAAGTCTATATTTATCTGGTAAAACTGTATATACTATTAATTTACGCTCTGTGTAGCCTTCAAAAGAATCGTTGATAACTTGCAATTGATTAGAATACTCTTCATTAGAATTATTTTCTTCACTTATCACTAGTAGAATCCTGTTTTCCCAGCGATGTTTTTCAAGAGTTTGAGAAGATGTCATGAGTGAAATAATTGAGAATAAAACAAGTAAAGAAAATTTCATGCTTTAATTTAACTAAATGAAGGCCTGTCCATTATTAATTTATGGTTAAAATGTGAGCTGATATTGATCAATAAAAAACCGCTTTCAAATCAAGAGACTTGAAAGCGGTTTATACTGTTATTATAACTTGTTTAAGCGACTACTTCTACTTTTCTATTTAATATTAAGTTGAGGTAAAGATTCACTTTCTTTTTCAATTCATGTCTAGGACAGATAAAGTCTAAGAACCCTTTTTCAAGTAAAAACTCTGCCGTTTGAAAGCCTTCTGGAAGTTCTTTACCTGTTGTGTCTCTTACAACGCGTGGTCCTGCAAAAGCAATTAAAGCTCCCGGCTCACCTATGTTGATATCTCCTAACATAGCAAAAGATGCAGTTGTTCCTCCAGTGGTAGGGTCTGTACACAATGAAATGTAAGGAATACCAGCGTCACTTAATTGTGCTAATTTAGAACTTGTCTTAGCGAGTTGCATTAAGGATAATGCAGCCTCCATCATACGCGCTCCTCCAGATTTAGAAATTATCATGAAAGGAATATTATTCTTCAAAGAATAGTCTGCAGCACGAGCTATTTTTTCTCCTACCACACTTCCCATAGAGCCTCCGATAAATGCAAAATCCATACAGGCTACAACAAGGTCGTTTCCAGCAGATTTTCCTACGGCGGTGCGCACAGCATCCTTGAGTCCTGTTTTCTTTTGAGCAGCATCTACACGATCTGTGTACTTTTTAGTATCCTCAAATTTCAATGGATCTTTAGATACCATATTAGCATTAAGTTCTTTGTATTTATTATCGTCAAATAATATTTCAAAATACTCAGCACTACCTATTCTTACATGGTACCCATCTTCTGGACTAACATAAAAGTTGTTTTTAAGCTGCTCTGAGTCTACTATTTTTCCAGTAGGTGATTTATACCATAAACCTTTAGGCGTGTCCTTCTTTGCTTCAGTAGGTGTGGTAATTCCTTTCTTATCTCTCTTAAACCAAGCCATATCGTTTTCCATAAAAAAGCATTTAAACGATAGAACATTTAAATGCCAGGGTTAATTTATAAAGTATTGATGTTGTTTAAATCTTCAAAAGCTTGTTTTAATCTTGCTTTAAAAGACTCTTCTCCTACACGCAACCATTTACGAGGATCGTAGTATTTTTTATTAGGTGAGTCTGCTCCTGTAGGATTTCCTATTTGTGATAATAAAAAGTCATTATTGTCATCCATATAGGTCTTGATACCATTTGCAAAAGCCCATTGAAGATCAGTATCGATATTCATTTTTACTACTCCATAACCTATAGCCTCTCTAATTTCTTCTAGAGTAGATCCTGAACCACCGTGAAATACAAAATCTATGTGGTTGTGCTCTACGTTATATTTTTTTGAAATATACTCTTGAGAATTCTTTAAAATTTTAGGAGTAAGTTTTACGTTACCTGGTTTATAAACACCATGTACGTTACCAAAGGCTGCAGCGATAGTAAACTTATCACTAACTTTTTTAAGCTCTTCATAAGCATACGCTACTTCTTCTGGTTGCGTGTACAACTTAGACTCATCTACATCACTATTGTCAACACCATCTTCTTCTCCACCAGTTATTCCTAATTCAATTTCTAGAGTCATATCCATTTTGGACATTCTTTCTAGGTATCTTTTACAAATTTCAATATTCTCTTCTAACGGCTCCTCACTAAGATCGATCATGTGAGAAGAATATAAACTTTTACCGCTTTCGCGAAAGCGTGCTTCACTAGCATCTAATAAACCATCAATCCAAGGAAGTAATTTTTTGGCACAGTGGTCAGTATGTAGGATAACACTTGCTCCATAAGCTTCGGCTAACCTATGAACATGCTCAGCACCTGCAATACCACCTAAGATCGCCGCTCGTTGATTATCATTACTCAATCCTTTTCCTGCGTTAAAAACAGATCCTCCGTTAGAATATTGAATAATCACTGGAGAATTTAACTCTGCAGCTGTTTCCATTACCGCGTTTACAGTGTTAGAACCAACAACGTTTACCGCTGGTAACGCATAGCCATTAGCTTTGGCATGATTGAAAATCTCTTGAACTTGGTCGCCGGTAGCAACTCCTGGTTTTATATTGTGACTCATAATTTTTAATCTTATACAGGCAAAAATAAGCAAAATTTAATGCCTACCTTAAGGATATTAAAAAGGATAATTAATACCTACATTAAGAACAGATCTAGAGATTTTAAATTCTTTAAACCATCTTCTACCTTCTTCTAAGGCGGGATTATAGGTTTTAAATCCCATATCAAATCTTAAAACAAAGAATCCAAAGTCGTACCTCAATCCAGCACCTGTTCCTAAAGCAAGAAATTCCAGATCTTCTATTCCATCAAAAATTGCGTCGGGATCATCCTCGCTGTCAAGTACATTGTAAATATTACCTACGTCTGCAAATACAGCTCCTTTAAATGCACCAGATATAGGGAATCTATACTCTGCATTAAAAGCTAGTTTCATATTTGCTTCATTAAAATCATTTAAACCACCTGTTTTTCCTGGTCCTAATTCATAAGCCTGCCAGGCGCGGTTGTCGTTAGGGCCACCAGCAAAGAATGATCTAATGAACGGTATGTTATCTGAGTTTCCATAGGGAATTGCAATGCCACCAAATGCTCTTATAGCAAACACATGATTATTTACATACTGCCAGTGTTTTATGTAGTCGATTTCAGTTTTTATATACTGACTATATTCTACTCCAAAAACACGACGCCTGTTATTACTATTTTTATCGATCCCTACTAAGCTGGATATTCCTGAAAGCACATTTCCTGCAGACTCTATTCTGAAATTAAATCTAGAAAAATCATCATCATAAATTCCTTCTCGATTATTACGTGTCCAGTTATAGCTTGATGAAATGATAAGATTGTTTTGTGAAAGTCTGTCGCGTCGTTCGCGCACGTTTCTTAAGGTCTCCCGTTGATCTGGTGTAGCTCCTAGATTGCCTGCAATAGCATCATTAATAAAGGTGTTTGTTCCTGTCGGGATGCTTAAGTTGCCATCCTCATTTACATAGGTAGGGTTATTAATATTTAAATCTCTCGCTACATCGTTTACACTACTATAACTACTTTGGTAAACATTGAAAAAGTTTCCGGGATCTAGGTTGCGTACGTACTGAGCGTTAACTAAGTCTACACGAGTGCTTTTAATCGCAGTCTGTCTCCAGTTATAGGTTAATGCTCCATTTAAACTCTGTTTATCCAGTCCTATATTAGTCTGACTAAAGTAACCTACTGAGAAGTTAGTAGAAGGAGACATGTATTTGGGGATTAAATTATCTACATCAAATGGTAAGAATAACCTTGGAAAACTCAATCGAGCATCTGCTCCTAGTTCTTGAAGATCAAAGAACCTAGTGTCTCCATTTGCTGCATTAGTGCTAGCTCCTATATTTCCTCTAAAGGATATGTCGAGCAGCTCGCTACCTCTAAATAAGTTTCTTATTAATAAAGACGTATTTAAACCTACACCTATTGCTTGAATATTACTATGAGTGGTCTCTACTCCATAAGTGAATTCAAATTTTTTCTTTGAAGTAAGTAATACATTGGCAATAAGATTTGTACCTGTAGTATCTCTAGGATCTACCACATAGTTAATAGTAGGATAGAGAAAACTTTGTAATTCTGTAATTCTGCGATAGGTTCTATCCCTATCTATATCTCTGTAAATATCTCCTTTATGGAAGAAAATGGCATCAGTAAGCGAGGCTCTTTTGTATTTGCGTTTACCAAATCTTAGGATATTATAATCCTCATATTTGAGCGTGTCTGGTCTTTGAGTGCTACTTGCATTTTGATAATCTGGAATAATATTAACTTCACTTATTTTATGAATTTTATAAGGGATGCTATAAGTGGAGTCTGCAATTTTGAACTCTCGGTCTTTAATAATTAAAGTAATATTTGCTTTTTGATTTGTGTTTACCGTATCACCTTCAAATCTAATATTGTCTTTTTCCATATAGAAAGCTCCGTGATTTCTGAAATGAGAATTTAAACGGTCTCTCTCTGCATTGATATCTGGAGTAAAATATTGCTCTCCTTTTTTTAAAATACTTTCTGACTTGACTAATTGATACAAGGAATCTATTACAGGTGTCGCTATTTGAGTTGAAATACTATCTATTTTATAGGGCTGCCCGCGATCTACTAGGTATTCAACTTTAGCTCTTTTAGGTCTATCACTGTCTATAATATTGTGATCTACTTTTGTGTTGAACCATCCTTGATTCCAGTACCAAGCTCTAAGTTTTTCTTTTGATTTGTCAATTGCCACCTTATCAATTAGACTAGGTGGTTCTCCGGTTCTCTTGAGCCATTTATTAAAGTTAACTAATCCCTGCCCGAAAGCTATAGTCTGTTTTTCAGAAAGTATAGCGTTTCTTCTTTTTAGACCTTCTGGATTTTCTTGCATCCATTTTAAATAAATAGAATCACGATTAGGTCTAGCGAGGTTGTAAATATGAAGTCTTAATGGTATGTTGAGAAGCTTCTGATTAGGTTGAAGAGTAGGTAAAGTTTGCACTCTAGGATCTATAGGAGCGGCACTATCGACAAGAATAGTATTTTTAGTTAAAAGTTTTTTACCATCAGGCACTCGCTTGATAGCACTGCAAGAAACTAATAGAATTATAAGCAAGATAATTAATCCTATTTTTGCATGAAGTCCTGTTTTTTCCATAGTACAATATTCAAAAATACGATTATAAATGATTACAAAAAGCAAGTTAAAGCTTATCAAATCTCTAAGCAGAAAAAAATATCGAGAAGAGCACCAGCTTTTTGTAGTCGAAGGTTACAAATCCATTAGAGAGTTGATCAATTCTGGGATTTATACAGAAGTTTTACTAGTCACAGAAGGTAATCATAAACTCGACGATTTTGATCCAGAGGTAATAAGTGTTAAGGAAATGAATAACATTTCAAATTACACCACGGCGCCAGGTTATTTAGCAGTTTTTAAAATGATTCCTAAAACCGATATTCCAGACCAAGGTAAGATTTTAGTCCTAGATGATGTTAAGGATCCAGGAAATTTAGGTACCATCATCCGATTAGCAGACTGGTTTAATATACAGCACATTATTTGTAGTGAAGAAACAGTAGATATGTATAATACAAAGTGTGTACAAGCCAGCATGGCGTCTTTATCAAGGGTACAAATTCATTATACAGAATTAGCTACATTCCTTAATAATACGTCGCTGCCTATTTTTGTCACGGCCATGGATGGTGAAAATGTATATGAAACGACCTTACCTCAAGATGCGATAATTATCATGGGAAATGAGTCTCACGGAATAAGCAATGAGATTCAAAAATTAGGTAAAGCTATAAGTATCCCTCAATACGGTACCATTCAGAAAACAGAGAGTTTAAATGTCGCTACAGCTACTTCTCTTATTTTAGGAGAATGGTTGCGTACTACTACAATTACTGAAAAGTAAAGTTGATAAATACTCCTCTAGATTGCATACTGGTAATATTTCCAGTCCATGGGCTATTAGGGTCTGCATCTCTCACTAGTTCGTCACCCATTGCAAACACACCTCTAATGGAAGGAGAAAATTTAAAATAAAACAAGTATAGATCTATTCCTATACCTAGCTCATAATTAAAAACATTTGCAGTTTGTCTAAATTGACCAGCGCTGTTATCATCAGGATTATCAGAATTACTTGATAAATTGCTGGACCAGGAAGCTCCTGCTACTACAAATGGTTTCCAGTTGTTATTTCTTTTAGTAGAGAATTTAACAAGCAAAGGAACATGGATGTAAGTAGAGGTGACTTCTCTGTTCCTTTCGGTCTCGGTCATTAATGATGGATTTGGAAAAGTCAGGTTTCTAGTGGCAAATACAATTCCTGGTTCTAGTCTCAAATTAAAATAGTCATTTAAACGTACATCGCCCACTAGTCCTACATTAAACCCTGCAGTAGTCTCTGTGATGATATCTTCTGTGACCTCGTCATAATCAAATTTGTAATCATAAGAGTTAAACCCTAGATAATAACCCCAAGTCAATCGTTTTTGATCAAAGTTTTCTAAATTTCTAATTTTTTCTTTTGAAAATAATTGAGCACCAGCGGTTTGAAATCCTAATACTACAACTATGATGACAAGTATGTGTCTCATATTATGCTTTTACTGCTTTATAAATGGTAGATGCACCATGAAATTGTAATTCATTTTCTACTTCTTTAAACCCTACTTTCTTTAAAATATTGTTGAAGCGTTCTCCGTAAGGGAACTTTGAAGCACTCTTTGATAAATAGCCATAAGCGATTTTATCTTTTGAAAAAAGCTTACCAAGAGTAGGAACTATCAATCCTGAGTATAGATAATATCCTTGTTTAAAAGGAAACTTAGTCGGGATACTTGTTTCTAGGACTACTAGAATACCACCAGGTTTCAGCACTCTTAAGATTTCAGAAAGTCCCTTTTCTAGATCTTCAAAATTACGCACTCCATAAGATACTGTTACGGCGTCTATAGATGCATCATCAAAGTTTAAGTTTTCTGAATCGCCCAGTACCATTTCTATACGGCTATCAAGATTTTCTTCCTTTACTTTTATCTTTCCCACTTCTAGCATACCGCTTGAAATATCTAGACCTATAAGCTTTGAAGCATTAGTTTGCTGTGCCATTTTAATCACCAGATCACCAGTACCAGTAGCAATATCCATAATAACGTCAGGATCCTGAGCAGCTACCATTTTAACAACGTTGTCCCGCCATTTTTGATCCAGTCCCAAAGAAATCATTCTATTGAGGCCATCATATTCACCACTTATAGTGTCAAACATTTTTGTGACTTGTTCTTTCTTTCCAGAATTTTCTTCTTTGTAGGGCTTTACTTCTTCTGACACAATCTTAATTTTAGAGTAGCAAAGATAATGCAGAGCGTTGAGCTTATTGCTATTCCGCTTTCGCGAAAGCGAGATTATCACACTCATAATCGTTAAAAACTTCACATTTTTTATAAAATAGACTCCATTCCAGTATCTTTGAAGTACTACACAAACGATTATATGAAAATCCTTATTGCAGGAGCTGGAGAAGTAGGTTTTCACCTTGCTAAATTGCTGTCTTACGAGTCTCAAGATATTACACTCATTGATCCTATACAGGAGAACTTGCATTATGCTGATACACACTTAGATATTAGGGTGTTGCGTGGTGATTCTACCTCTATTAAAATTTTACAAGATGCACGCATAGATCAAGCAGATCTTGTGATTGCGGTAACGAGTAGCGAGACCACAAACATTACTATTTCTGTACTAGCAAAACAACTAGGGGCAAAACGTACTATTGCACGTATTACAAATACAGAGTTTCTTGAACATCAAGATGCGATAGGATTTTCTGGCTTTGGGATAGATGAATTGATATCTCCAGAAGCGCTGGCTAGTAAGGAAATTGAATTACTCCTCAATCAGAGTGCATTTAACGACAGTTACGAGTTTGAGGATGGAGCACTAACTATGGTAGGTGTAAACTTGCAACGCACGGCTCAGTTTGTAGGTAAAACAGTGCAACAAGCAGGAGAAATTTTTCCTGGAATTCATTTTATGCCTATTGCTATACAGCGTTTTGGTACTCAATACACTTTGATACCTCGTGGAGATACACAGTTTAAAGAAGGTGATCAAGTATACTTTATTACAACGGCCGGTGGCGTTGAAGAACTATATAAACTTACAGGAAAGACTAAGCATGTCATGCGTAACGTCATGATTTTGGGTGGTAGTAACATAGGAAAGCAAAGCGCGATGCAGCTTTCCAAAGCTGGCGTAAACGTGAAACTTATTGAAAAAGACGCCAAAAAAGCTTTTGATCTAGCAGACTCACTTCCTCAGGTACTTGTTTTAAACGGTGATGGTAGAAATGTTGAGTTATTAGAAGAAGAAAACATTCATGAAATGGATGCCTTTATAGCAGTAACGGGCAATAGTGAGACTAATATTATTTCTTGCCTAATGGCAAAAAGTAAAAGCGTTAAAAAGACGATCTCTTTAGTAGAGAACATGGATTACTTCCAGTTATCGCATAGTATAGGAATAGATACTTTAATCAATAAAAAATTACTGGCGGCAAATAATATCTTTAGATATGTGCGTAAAGGAGAGGTAGTCGCTATGACAAAGCTGAACAACATGAATGCAGAGCTGCTGGAATTTATTGTGAAACCAGAGAGTGAAGTTTGTGGTAAAACGGTTGCAAATGCTGGAGTCCCAAGAAGCGCCATTATAGGTGGAGTTATTAGAGAAGGAGAAGGAAATATAGTATTAGGAAGCTTTACCATACAAGCTGGTGATCGAGTAGTAGTATGTTGTTTACCGCGATCTATTTCTAAAGTAGAAAAACTCTTCTTATAATGACTAGACTCAATTATAAGATTATAGTATACATCATGGGACTATTATTAGTCTTTAATGGTGGTTTTATGTCACTATCTGCCGTAGTGAGTGCTATTTATGGAGAAAGTGAAGGGTTGCAAATTCTTGCTGCCGCAGGTGTTGCTATCTCATTGGGTGGCGTTGTTATGTACTTTACACGCAAGCATGTTAAGGAATTAAGTAAGAAAGAAGGTTACCTAATTGTAACGTTAGGCTGGTTAATTATGGCTTTTGCTGGTACTATGCCTTATACTTTTACAGGAGCAATTTCTAATTATACAGATGCCTTTTTTGAAACCATGAGTGGATTTACCACGACAGGAGCTAGTATCATGAATGATATTGAGATCATGCCTAAAGGTATTCTGTTTTGGCGTAGTCTTACGCACTGGATAGGAGGAATGGGAATTATTGTTCTTGCGGTAGCAATCTTGCCTCTATTAGGAATAGGAGGAATGCAGCTTTTTGCCGCCGAAGCTCCAGGACCTAGTAACGATAAATTACATCCTCGTATTACAGACACTGCTAAAAGGCTCTGGTTGATCTATGTAGGCTTCACAGGATTAGAAACACTATTGCTTAAAATCGCTGGAATGGGTTGGTTTGACGCGATTAACCATGCGTTGAGTACGCTTTCTACTGGCGGTTTTTCTACTAAGAATGCAAGTACAGCTTTCTGGAATGATAATCCTGCAATCCAGTGGATTATCGTAATTTTTATGTTTATTGCAGGAACAAACTTTGTCTTGAGCTATTTTGCTTTTAAAGGCAGGTTTTCTAAAATATTAAAAGATACCGAGTTTAAATGGTATGCTAGTTTTGTTTTTGGATTTTCTATTATAGGCGGGCTGTTAATTTACTTTCAAGCAGATCCATCTGTTTCTTCTATTAATCATCCTATGGTGCTGGGTGAGTTTGAAAGTGCATTTAGACACAGTACGTTTCAAGTACTTGCAGTAATAACTACAACAGGTTTTGTCACTGCAGATTATACGTTGTGGACACCTTTTTTAACCATTATGTTTTTTGGTTTATTCTTTTTAGGAGGTAGTGCAGGATCTACTTCTGGTGGAGTAAAGGTTATGCGCCATATAATCTTAATACGTAATGGTATCATGGAGTTTAAGAGAACGCTGCACCCTAATGCTATTTTGCCAGTGCGCTATAATGGTCGTGCTTTACAAAGCGGTATTGTATTTAATGTGCTAGGTTTCTTTATTCTCTATATGCTTTCATTTATTGTAGGAGCGACAGTTCTTGCCGCATTAGGTTTGGATTTTGAAACTGCCATAGGTGGCGCTTTAAGTAGCTTAGGAAACGTGGGGCCAGCCTTTGGTAATCTTTCTCCTGTAGATAATTTTGCTGGATTACCACCTTTAGGAAAATGGTGGTGTAGTTTCTTGATGTTGATAGGAAGACTGGAGCTGTTTACCGTATTGATATTATTGACGCCTTTCTTTTGGAGGAATAGGTGATAGCCAGTTGATGAAAGAATAAAGTTCTATAACATTATTAAAAGTGATATGATTATGTTTGATAGGATGATAAACATTAAAAAGGGAAGCTTAATAAAGCTTCCCTTTTTGAGTAAAATCGATTCATATTTTTAAGAAAGCACCTCTTTAATCCTCTTCATCGCTTCTTTAATTTGCTCTGTACTAGCAGCATAAGAAATACGTATACAATTAGGTGCGCCAAAGGCATCACCAGTAACGGTAGCGACTAGCGCTTCTTCTAATAAGAGTAAAGAAAAGTCTGTCGCATTTTCAATTTTTTGACCTTTAATCGTTTTTCCAAAAAAGGCCGAAACATCTGGGAACACATAAAAAGCACCTTCTGGAGAATCTGTTTTAAAGCCTTCGATTTCAGAAAGAAGTTGGAGAATTAAATCACGACGCTCTGCAAAAGCATCGATCATGTACTTTATTTTTGAAACTGGTGCTTCTAAAGCTGTGATAACCGCTCGTTGGGCGATACAATTCGTACCGCTAGTGATTTGTCCTTGCATCTTGTTACAAGCTCTAGCAATCCATGTAGGAGCGCCTATATATCCTACTCGCCATCCTGTCATTGCAAATGCTTTGCTCACACCATTAATTGTTACTGTACGATCGTACATAGATGGAATAGAAGCCATGCTGGCATGTTTACCCACATAATTTATGTGCTCATAAATTTCGTCACTTACTACAATGATATCCGGATAGTCTGCAAGAACATCTGCAAAGGCTTGTAATTCTTCCTGACTGTATAAACTACCACTAGGATTATTAGGTGATGAGAAGAGCATCATCTTAGTTTTAGGCGTGATGGCAGCTCTCAGTTGTTCTGGAGTTATTTTAAAATTTTGCTCTACGCCAGCTCTTACTTCTACTGGAGTTCCTTCGGCAAGTTCTACAATAGCAGCATAGCTCACCCAGTAAGGTGCTGGCAAAATACACTCATCTCCTTTGTTTAATAAAACCATTGCAACATTTGCAATAGATTGTTTGGCACCTGTAGAAACTACAATCTGACTGCGATCGTAGGTCAGGTTGTTGTCTCTTTTAAATTTATGGATAATGGCATCCTTTAATTCTACATAACCGTCTACTGGAGTATAGCTGTTATAATTCTCATTAATCGCTCTAATAGCAGCTTCTTTGACAAAATCTGGCGTGTTAAAGTCTGGTTCTCCTAGACTAAGTCCTATAATGTCTTTACCTTGCTCTCTTAGCTCGCGAGCCTTTGCGGCCATTGCTAGAGTTGCACTTGTAGGTAAGTTATTGATGCGATCAGATAGTTGAGAATTCATAATAGTTGTATTGTTTTACAAAAATATCATAACACTTGAATTAACAATCGTCTTAGTCGATAATTAATATTTTATTTTTGCACAAATTATAAAACAGTGCATCAAATCATAAAAGAACATTTTCCGCATATCACAGATCATCAATTAGAGCAATTTTCTAAACTAGGTGATTTGTACAAAGAATGGAATGCTCAAATTAATGTGATCTCTAGAAAAGATATCGATCAATTATATACAAGACACATTTTACATTCATTAGGTATTGTTACTGTATTACGCTTTCGCGAAAGCGCACCTAATAAAAGTGGCGGGACTAGAGTGCTAGACGTAGGAACTGGTGGCGGTTTTCCAGGAATACCTCTTGCGATCATGTTTCCTAAAACAAGTTTTCACTTGATCGATGCGATAGGTAAAAAGATAAAAGTTGTAGACGCCGTTGTAGAAGCATTGGGTCTTGAAAACGTTACTACAGAGCATGGTCGTGCAGAAAAAGTAAAAGGACGCTTTGATTTTGTAGTCTCTCGAGCAGTGACTAATATGCCTGATTTTGTACGATGGGTAAAGAATAAAGTGAGGAAAGATAGTTTTCACACTTTAAAAAACGGAATTCTTTATCTTAAGGGTGGCGATCTTACTGAGGAACTAGCAGCTTTTCCGAAGGCAACTATTTATGAACTGCAAGATGTTTTTGAAGATCCGTTCTTTGAAACCAAAAAGGTAGTACACTTACCGTTATAACTACAAAAAAAAAGCCACATCGATAGATGTGGCTTTTTTATTATGATAAACTATAATTACTCTCCTAAAAACGGATATCTGTAATCTGTAGGTGTTACAAAAGTTTCTTTAATCATACGAGGTGAAACCCATCTCAACAAGTTCAATTTAGAACCTGCTTTATCATTTGTTCCTGAAGCACGTGCACCACCGAAAGGTTGTTGACCTACCACTGCTCCAGTACATTTATCATTGATATAGAAGTTACCAGCGCAATTTTCTAATGCTGTAGTAGCTTGAGACACTGCATAGCGATCTTGACCTAAAATAGCACCTGTTAAGGCGTACTCACTTGTGGTATCGACTAAGTGAAGCATTTCTTCATATTGATCATCTTCATATACGTAAATAGTAATTACTGGGCCGAACAATTCGGTTTCCATAGTTACGTACTTAGGATCTGTAGTAACGATAACCGTAGGGTCCACAAACCATCCTTTTGATTTATCGTAATTACCACCTATTACAACGTCTGCATTTGAGTCGCTTTTTGCACCGTCAATATATTTTGCAAGTTTATCAAATGAGCCTTCATGAATTACGGCAGTGATAAAATTACTCATGTCCTCTGGAGATCCCATTTTAAAGCTCTCTACGTCACGACGTATTAATTTCTCTACTTCTGGCCACATGCTCTTAGGTATGTAAGCTCTAGAAGCTGCGCTACATTTTTGACCTTGAAATTCAAATGCACCTCTCACTATAGCGGTACTTACTTGCTCTGGTATAGCGCTGCTATGAGCAACGATAAAATCTTTACCACCAGTTTCTCCTACAATCTTAGGATAGGTTTTATAGGTGTTGATGTTTTCGCCTATTTTAGTCCACAGGCCTTTGAATACAGAAGTGGAGCCTGTAAAATGCACACCAGCAAAATCTGGATGTGACATTACTTCGTCAGTCATCATCACAGGATCTGCGTTAACCATATTTATTACACCATCTGGTACACCTGCTTCTTTAAAAACTTCTACAATGACTTGAGCGCTTAACATTTGATGGTCACTAGGTTTCCATACACAAACATTACCCATTAAGGCTGCACTAGATGGCAAGTTGCCAGCAATGGCAGTAAAGTTAAAAGGAGAGATGCAGTATACAAAACCTTCTAATGGACGGTATTCTAATCTATTCCATGCGCCAGAGGTAGATTCAGGCTGCTCTGCATAAATCTCTGTCATGTATTGCACGTTGAATCTTAAAAAATCCACAAGCTCACAAGCAGAATCGATTTCTGCCTGAAATATAGTCTTAGATTGATTGATCATAGTTGCCGCGTTAATGCGTGCGCGGTATGGTCCAGCAACCAGCTCTGCAGCTTTCAAGAATATTCCAGCTCTTTGTTCCCATGGCATTTGGGACCATTTTTTGCGAGCTTCAAGAGCAGTTTCAATAGCTTCTTGTACTTCTTTTTTACTACCTCTGTGGTATTTACCTACTATGTGTTTATGATCGTGTGGTGGTCTTATGGGAGCAGTATCTCCAGTTTTTACTTCTTTTCCATTAATGTAAAGAGGTACTTCAGTGTCAGTATTCCACAATTCTTTGTAAGCTGCTAGCACTTGGTCTCTTTCTACAGTTCCTGGAGCATATGTTTTAATAGGCTCATTTACAGCAACTGGAACTTTGAAAAATCCTTTTCCCATGATCGTAATTTGTATTTATAATTTGCGTGTGAAATTACAAATATTCTATCGTATCCTAATAGAGAAGATGGTAAAGAAATCTTAATAAGAAATAGGTGCTGGTTTTTATCTCGCTTTCGCGAAAGCGAGAACCTTAAAATCAATTCAAGGCAAAAGGAGCACTCAACTTAAATGTAGGAACAACAACTCTAAATTGATTAGAAGTAGCAAAGTTGACCATATTGTAAAAGCCGCTCATGTTTCCAAAAGGTGATGACAAGAGACAGCCGCTTTGATATGTGTGAGAATCTCCTGGCTTGAGAACAGGTTTTTTACCTATAACACCTTCTCCATCTACATGCTCTATGCGGCTCAAACTATCTTTTATGCGCCAGTGTCTAGAGGTAAGCTGGACAGAATCTTTACTTTGATTTTCAATAGTTATAGTATAAGCAAAGGCAAATTGCATTTTATAATTTTTATAAAATGTACCTTCAAAACTGGTCTTAACAGTTATCTTAATACCTCTTGTAATTTGCTGTAACATATTCTAATAAAGTGCTATACCCACCAAAAGTAGTAAACTTATTCCTGTTATAAGTCCTATAACAAATATAAAACTTACTAATAAAAATTTAATGATTGTTTTAAATCGCTTCTGTGAGTAAAAATTACGTAAAGCTTTGTAGAAATAAAAAGGTCCTATAAACCAAAAGAAAACCTGCGCTAGATTTACATATCCTAAAGTGATCCATTTAATAATAAATAATAAGATCATACTTAGAAATACAAATGTCAAAGTATTGAAGGCAAAAATCAAATGCTCCATATAAGTAAAATCTCTTCTGAGATAAAGTAGCCATAAGAACAAAGTTAAAATAGGAGTAAATAGAAATAGAAAAATGGGCAGTTTAGGAAGGATAATGTCTCCTAGAATGGAAGGATCTTCACCTATTTTGTTCATTAAAATTACTTTATCATAAATGGCTCTATTGTATTTGGAGTTTTGGTGTTCCATCTTTTCTAGAGCTGTTGAAGTATCAGCAATTTTATACTCGTCGTAAAAATCTGAATAGTAGTCTGTTTGCGTAAAGAAGCGCTGTGTGGTGCTAAGGCTGTCTAGCTTTGTTTGTGAGATCTTCTGGAGTGTGTTCTTGCTCGTTGCGCTTGCTACCGATGTTTTAAGACTATCGTTTTTTAATCTACTTTCTTGCTCTTTTCTTAATTTGCTAGCTACCATTTTACCTGCAAAAGAGCTGTTCTCTATCTCTTTTAATTCTTCGTCTGTGAGTGTAATTTCTTCTTTGTCATCTTGCATTTTTATAGAAATTAAACCGTTTTCTATATCGACCTCTGCCTCCTGATCGTCATTTTTATTCAGTACTTTTTCCACTTGTTCTTCGGTAAAATACCTAAAAAATTCTTGAGCTTGTACCATCAAAAAGAACACAATACAAACGCTTAGAAAAAACCGAAAAGGATTTGCATAGCTTAATCTTTTACCACTTATAAATTGCTTGCTTACAAAACCAGGTTTGAATAATAGATGTGTAATCGTACGCCAGATACGACTGTCATAAGAAAAGATGTTAGAGAAGAACTCTCCAAAGAAATCTTTGAGCGCAAGCTGCTTTTTAGAATTGAGCTGTCCACATTGATGGCAGTACTTGTCTTCTACGTCGAGTGGAGTGCCGCAATTAAGACATTCTTCACCTCTATATTTAATAAGCGATCTGGTGGTAGGTTTCATTTATTTGTAGCAGTTAAATAAATGTAATTAAGGTGTTTGGAATCCTAAACACTAAATTATACAAATTTTAAAGTTTTTGCTTATCAAGAATAAAATGCTGTTAAACATAATGATTTATTTGATAATAACGTTTTTTTTTTGATTTAAAAAATCTTTGCAAGGATAAAATAATATTAATCATTTAAAATTTTATGTATGAGAATTAAAAAGAAATATTTTCCGATAATACTTTTGATTTTATGTTTTATAATAAATGCCTGTTCAAAAGAAGGAATAGAAAACTATCAAACGGAAGAAAGTCAAAATTTTATTTCCAAAATTAGCGCCAATGCCATATTAGATGATGGGAGGTTCCTTAGTTTAATAGAAAAAAACGATCGACTTTTGAATAAGAATTACAATTTGGAATTATTAAATCAGTTAGTTGCAGAAGAAAATGATGATGTAGAATTATTAGGTCAATCTCTTGGTTTTGAAACGACATCGGAGTTTATAAATTTTCAAAATGAATTTGTACAAGATTTAAATTACCTTCAAGATACCTATAATATAAAGGAAATAAGTGAGATAGAATTAGTCGATTTAATACATCAAACTGGTTATTATAATTCTCAAGTAGAATCTGACCCTTTTTGTGATAGGGAACGAAGAAATTGCTTAGTGCAAGCTTCGGCAGCTTACACTTTAGAAGCTGTTGGTTGTTCTGCATTAAATCTGACTTTGTTTGGTGGTGTTGTTTGTTATGGAGTTATAACCGCTTTGTATTTATCTGAAGTAGATGACTGCGACATACAATATCAAAGATGTGGGGCGTCTTAAAAGTTTTTACTATGATTTTAGATAAAAGAAACCGACACGCATTAGCATATTTTTTAATTCTAGTAATAGGAATATCATTGTTTGAAATTAACTTTCTAGTAGATACTTTTGTTAACAGAATGATATTTTATGGACTAATGTTTATTGCAGGTTTGAGCATGTTAATATATCACCGTAAAAACCTAAAAAGAAATGTTCTAATAGTTCAATTTTCTTTTGTGATATTGATTATAGCGATAGTGTCATGGACATATTTATAAAAATTAAGATACTTTGAAATAATTTCTAAGTATCTTTTTTATTTAATTGAAACATTCGAATTAATTCGTAATATTCTGAGAGTTTGCTTCTCCTATTCCTATTAGTTGATCGTAACGACCACCTAACTCTCTATAATAAGCAAGAACCGAATATTGATTTTCTGTTTGCCATTTATTACCGCTTATAAAACCTGGGTCTTGCGTGCCGTCTTCATAGATAACTTGGTAACGGTAGTTGTAAAACCCTTGCTTTAATAAGATTATAGCTTCATATTTACCAGATTTAGGATTAAAAACAGCTTCATTTTCTTCCTGTAGCTGGAATGCATTATAATTACCCATAATGTATACTTGAGCATCTGGTGGCAATTGAATTCCTTGTGTATCGAGTGCAAAGTGAATATTTACATATTCTGCCTGGACGTCGTTATCTTCATTATCAATAGTGGTGACTAGAAAGTTCCCGTTAATATCTGGGTTAAAAGTGTATTCTAGATCTTTGCGTGGTCCGTCAACAAATAAGTAGGCTTCATAAAGATCTTTCTTACGTACAAAATCTATGTTCACATTAGGTGATCTGAAGTCTCGATTTTCAAAATTTAAAAATTCGTTTCCGGCCCAGAAAGATGTCTTTTCATCATATCTGTAAACTTGTTTATTTCCTAGGTTGAATTGTGGTTTTATATCTGTAATAACTGTATTCAAATCACTGTTTTGAATGATAGCCACTTTGAGCTGATCGTTAGGATTTATGAAGTTAATCTCTCCAGAATCTACAAAGAACTGAACACGCTGTTGAGAATTTACAAACTGTAGATCTCGAGCTCTTTTAATTTCTACACCTACCACAGCTTTCTCGTCTAGTACCATGAACTTTCTTGAGAACACAAGCTCGCGATCATCATTATATATGTGTATCATGTAATTGCCACTTACTTTAAATCCTTGTGTAAATTGATTTGGGATTCTTAGATCGTAATGTGAATAAGGTTGAATCGTGGTAAAGGAATTGCGATAATTAAATATGCGCATATCATCAATACCTTGTAAAAATTCATTTTTAAATAATTGACTAGGGTTCCAGTCGTAGTCATAATGTTCAAACTGGTAGTAATAATCAGCCTCGTCGCCTATAACATCGTCAAAACTTATTTCAAATCCTTCACCTAAAGTAAATATAGGAAGCATGTTCTCTGGAGGTTTGTTAAAAGTAACCGATTTAATATAATCAGGATCGTTAACCAGCTCATCCATGGTTTGAGAATAGCCATAAAAAAAACTAAAAAGAACTGTAATTGATAATAAAATATACGACTTCATATAGGATTGCAATAAAGGATAAATATAACTTAAAGTTAGTTGATAATTACGCTTTCGCGAAAGCGGTGCCAAAACTAATTAAAAGATCTATTTAGAGAGAGTCTAAATAATTATTTAAGTTACATTTCAGATCATTATATCGTAAATTTGCAGACTTTTATAAAAGACTAAATATAACATCCTATGTCAAAGGACATTAAGATTAGAAAAGGGCTTGATCTTAAGCTCAAAGGAGAAGCTAGCAATACTATTGTAACAGCTTCAAAGTCTTCCATTTATGCTATAAAACCTGCTGATTTTCACGCTGTTGTACCTAAGTTGATACTTAAGGAAGGAGCGGCTGTTAAAGCTGGTGAACCGCTTTTTTATTCAAAGTACGATGAAAAAGTAAAATTTGTAGCTCCTGTAAGTGGAACGATTTCTGAAATTTTACGTGGTGCCAAAAGACGTATACTAGAAGTGAAAATTACAGCAGATGGAAATTCTGATGCGATTTCTCATGGCAAAGTAGATGTGGCTACAGCCTCTGCAGATCAGATTAAATCACTGTTACTAGAAGGTGGATGCTGGCCTTTTATTATTCAGCGTCCGTATAGCGTTATTGCCAGTTCTGAGGATACACCTAAGTCTATTTTTATATCTGCTTATGCAACAGCTCCATTAGCTGGTGATCCTGAAGTTTTTCTTGCAGATAAGAAAGATGCGTTTCAAGCAGGTATTACAGCTTTAAGTAAGCTTACCTCTGGAAAAGTACACCTTTGCGTAGGTAAAGGTTCTTCTTTAAAGGATGTAAAAAATGCAGATGTTCATACTGTAAAAGGACCGCATCCTGCAGGGAATACTGGCGTTCAAATACATAAGATAGATCCCATTAATATGGGAGAGCGTGTATGGACAGTAGGTGCAGAAGATGTTGCCATTATAGGTAACTTGTTTCTAACTGGTGAGTTTAAACCAGAACGAACTGTTGCGCTAGTAGGAACAGATGCAAAAGAAGCTGATCGCCAATATTACAAAACGATTATAGGTGCTAATGTAAGTAGTATAATCGGTGAGGTGGATACAGATAATACTAGAATCATCTCGGGAGATGTGCTTACTGGTGATAAGTTAGAAAACAACCAGTTTTTGAATTTTTATCATAATACACTTACTCTTATTCCAGAAGGGAATGAGTATGCTTTACTAGGGTGGTTACCGTTTACACGTAATAAGGTGCCATCTAACGCTGGAACTTCTTTTTCTAAGTTGTTAGGAGGTAAAAGAGAAGTTGATACCAACTTAAATGGTGAAGATCGTGCACTAGTAGTAACTGGTGAAATGGAAGAAGTAATGCCTATGGATATTTATCCATTACAGCTTATCAAGGCTTGCATGGCAGGAAATATAGAAAGAATGGAAAATCTTGGGATTTATGAAGTAGCTCCTGAAGATTTTGCTCTTATTGATTTTACTAATACGTCTAAACTAGAGGCACAAGAAGTGATACGTCTAGGTTTAGATTTAATGTTAACAGAAGTAGGATAGACTATGAAATGGGTTAGAAACAAATTAGACCAAGCGAGAAAGCCGTTTGAACCTGGGCAAAAATTTGAAAAATTTGCACCAGCGATAAATGCTTTCGACACTTTTTTATTTACTCCTAATCACACCACTAAAAAAGGTGCCCACATTAGAGATGTGGTGGATTTAAAGCGTACAATGATTACAGTTGTACTTGCTTTAATACCAGCACTACTTTTTGGTATGTGGAATACAGGTGCTCAATACTTGTATCAAGAAATGGGACTAGCTAATGTAACTGATGTTCCTTTTTGGGATGCTTTTATTGAAGGTGCTATTTTAGTAACGCCTTTAATTATTGTAAGTTATGTAGTGGGATTAACGATCGAGTTTATTTTTGCAATATACAGAGGTCATGAGGTTAATGAGGGATACTTAGTTACAGGGCTTTTAATACCGATGATTTTTCCGGTAGATATTCCATTATGGATGCTTGCGATCTCAGTTGCTTTCGCTGTATTAATTGGTAAAGAGGCATTCGGTGGTACCGGAATGAATATTTTAAATCCAGCTCTTACCGCACGTGCATTTGCATTCTTTGCATACCCTTTATATATGTCTGGTAACGCTATATGGGTGCATCAAGGTGCAACTGATAGCATTTCTGGAGAAACGATTTTAGGAACACTTGCACAAGGTAAATCTGTTGCTTATAGCTTTTTTGACGCAGCAGCTGGTTTTATTCCAGGTTCTGTATCTGAGACTTCAACTATCGCTGTGCTTATAGGTGCAGCAGTCTTAATGCTTACTAAAGTAGGAAGTTGGAGAATTATAGTAGGTGGATTTGCCGGTGCGGCAGTAATGGGATTGATTTTCAATGCTTTTGGTTTGAATGCTTTAATGCAATTTGACTGGTATATGCATCTTGTGGTAGGAGGATTAGCCTTCGGTCTTGTCTTTATGGCTACAGACCCAGTAAGTGCCGCTCAAACAATGAAAGGGAAATGGATCTATGGTTTTCTTTGTGGATTCTTTGGTGTTATGATACGAGTATTCAATCCAGCATATCCAGAGGGAATCATGTTAGCAATATTATTGATGAACGTATTTGCTCCTACTATTGATCATTACGTGATTCAAGGAAATGTATCAAAACGTAAAAAACGCCTTGCAAAAGCTAAGGCAAAACTTCAAACAGCTTAGAAATGGATAGAAATTCAAATGCTTATACATTTTTATTTGTCGTACTACTTATTGCAGTAGTGGCAAGTGCTCTTGCGTTAACTGCGACAGCTTTACAGCCAGAGCAGGCAGAAAATGTTAAGAATGAAAAGATGCAAAACATTCTTGGTACCGTAGGTATCGAGGTGGCAAGAGATAGTGCTCAAATCCCGTTTGACAAATATATAGTTGAGCGTATAGCACTAGACAGTAAAGGACAAGAACGTAATGATGTAGATGCTTTTACCGTTGATCTTAAAAAAGAACTTAAGAAAGATGTAGAAGAACAAGCTTTTCCTCTTTACGTTGCTGATATTGAAGGAGCAAAGTACTATATCGTTCCTTTGAGAGGTAAAGGTTTATGGGATGCAATTTGGGGTTATATAGCTTTAAAAGATGATGTGAATACCATCAAAGGAGCTGTGTTTGATCATAAAGCAGAGACTCCTGGTTTAGGTGCAGAAATTACTCAAACTTGGTTCAGAAAGAGATTTGATGACGAAAAAATCTTTGATGATGCTGGTAATTTTATCGGAGTATCTGTAGCAAAAGGTTATCAAGGTGGTGATAACAAAGATGATAATGCAATAGATGCTATCTCTGGAGCTACTATTACTGGTGATGGAGTTACTGATATGATATCAGAGCGTTTGATAAATTACCTTCCTTATTTTAAAAATAATACTAACGTAAAAGTGGCTTCTAATTAATTAGTTCCGCTTTCGCGAAAGCGATATAAATCCAACCGTAATGGCTGAAAATAAAAATATTAATAAGAAAGAAGATTTGATTCTTTTCTTGTCAGACACCGATGAGAGAGAAGGTCTTTTAGGAAAGAAGAATAGAAAACTACTTGCTGATCCTTTTACGGACAACAATCCAATTACAGTTCAAGTTTTAGGTATTTGTAGTGCACTTGCAATTACAGTGCAATTGAAACCTGCTATCGTAATGTCCATAGCTGTAATGGCGGTAATGGCATTTTCTAACATGATCATCTCAATGTTGCGTAATTTGATTCCTTCTAGGATTAGAATTATTGTTCAATTAGTGGTTGTAGCAGCGTTAGTAATTTTAGTTGATCAAATTCTTAGAGCTTACGCTTATGATGTTTCTAAAGAACTATCTGTTTTTGTAGGATTAATTATTACTAACTGTATTGTGATGGGACGTCTTGAGGCATTTGCTTTAGGAAATGGTGTGTATAAATCATTTCTTGATGGTATAGGTAATGCGGCAGGATATGCATTTATCTTAATTCTAGTTGCTTTCTTTAGAGAATTATTAGGAGCAGGTAAATTACTTGGTATGGAGGTAATACCTCAATCATTTTATGATGCAGGATATGTAAATAATGGTCTTATGTTATTATCGCCTATGGCGTTAATTACAGTTGGTATCATTATTTGGATACAGCGCAGCCGCAACAGAACTTTAATTGAACAAAATTAATCTAAGAAATAGAAAACATGGATTTAATTAATCTCTTCGTTAAAAGTATTTTCATAGAGAACATGGTTTTTGCCTACTTCTTAGGTATGTGTTCTTATCTAGCAGTATCAAAATCTGTTAAAACAGCAGTAGGTTTAGGTGCAGCTGTGGTTTTTGTATTAGGAATTACAGTGCCTATTAACTGGTTACTCGATACGTATTTACTAAAGCCTGGTGCTTTAACTTGGTTAGATGCAGAGTATGCAAACATTGATTTATCATTTTTAAGTTTTATCATGTTCATTGCTGTAATTGCAAGTATGGTACAATTAGTAGAAATGGTTGTTGAAAGATTTGCACCGGCTTTATATGGAGCTTTGGGTATATTCTTACCACTTATCGCTGTAAACTGTGCCATTTTAGGTGGATCTTTATTTATGCAACAAAAAGATTTCTCTGGTATAGGAGAGTCTGCAGTATATGGTGTAGGTAGTGGTATAGGTTTCTTCCTAGCCATTCTTGCTATCGCTGCTATACGTGAAAAAATCACTTATTCAAATGTACCTGCTCCATTACGTGGATTAGGAATTACATTTATTATTACTGGACTTATGGCATTTGGTTTCATGAGTTTTATGGGAATAGAAATTTAAAAAGAAAACATCAATATGGATTCTAACTTATTTACGATATTAGCGAGTGTAGTTATATTTCTTACACTTATTTTACTTCTTGTTTCCTTACTTTTAGGAGCAAAGTCTAAGTTGTTGCCTTCTGGACCAGTTACAATTAATGTAAATGGTGAAAAGGATATTACAACTGGATCTGGTGGTACATTACTGGGTACTCTAGGAGATAACAAATTATTCTTACCATCTGCTTGTGGTGGTGGTGGAACTTGTGTGCAATGTAAATGTATTGTTGCTGAAGGTGGAGGAACAATTCTTCCTACTGAAGAACCTCATTTTACTAGAAAAGAAATTGCCGAAGGATGGCGATTAGGTTGCCAGGTGAAGGTAAAGCAAGACATGAAAATCGAAATTCCTGAAGAGGTATTTGGAATCAAAAAATGGGAAGCAGAAGTAGTGCGTAATTATAACGTAGCCTCTTTTATTAAAGAATTTGTAGTACGTCTTCCAGAAGACATGCATTATGAAGCTGGTGGTTATATTCAAATTGAAATTCCTAAGTGTGAAGTTCGTTTTGAAGATATGGATATCACTGCTCACCCAGAAGAACATGAAACTCCAGATAAATTCCAAGAAGAATGGGATAAGTTCAACTTATGGCCACTTGTGATGAAAAATGGGGAGACAGTAGAGAGAGCATATTCTATGGCCTCTTTCCCAGCTGAAGGTCGTGAGATCATGTTAAACGTGCGTATTGCTACGCCGCCATGGGATAGAGCAAAGAATGGATGGATGGATGTGAATCCTGGTGTCGCAAGTTCTTATATCTTTAATCAGAAGCCAGGCGACAAGGTTGTCGTTTCTGGACCTTATGGTGAATTCTTTATTAACCACTCTGATGCAGAAATGCTTTATGTAGGTGGTGGAGCAGGAATGGCACCTATGCGTTCTCACTTATATGAGCTATTTAAGACTTTGAAAACAGATCGTAAGGTTACTTACTGGTACGGTGGTCGATCTAAAAGAGAGTTGTTCTATATCGAGCACTTCCGTGAACTAGAACGAGAATTTCCTAATTTCAAATTCTTTATGGCACTTTCAGAGCCTATGGAAGAAGATAATTGGAAAGTAAAAGAAGATATTAACGACGAGTCTGGTGATGGATTTGTAGGATTTATTCACCAAGTTGTTATCGACCAATATTTAACAAAACATGACGCGCCTGAAGATCTTGAGGTATACTTCTGTGGTCCGCCGTTAATGAATAACGCTGTTGGTAAAATGGCTGAAGACTTTGGTGTAGATCCTGAAAACATACGTTTTGATGATTTTGGAGGTTGATTTCTTCAAATTCTAATTTTAAATAAAAAAGCTCCAACTGTTAAGATGGAGCTTTTTTATTTGTGTAAAATATACTGTACTCAACAATTGATTCAGTGTTGATGTAATTGTAAAGTATAAGATGATTTTCAAATCTCATTACTTTCAATCAAAACTTCCTTTATTCAGTGAAGCCTTTTCAGTTTATTAATTATAATCCACCAAAGATTATGTCTTAAATGCTAGTAGAACCTTTAGTTTAAATATTGAAAATAGCACTCTTAGAGTTGATATATGTTCTGTTAAAATAGAGATCATCTTTAGTCGAATTATAAATTATTCGGAAGTTTGCGATTTTCTTATAATTTCTCCATAGGCTTAATAATCGCCTTATAAACGTTTTGAATATCGCTTTCGCGAAAGCGGAATTAATCAAATTTAAATTCAAACTAACAGAAGAGTCAGAAAATTTATATTCTGATTGTTTATAATTGAGCTCTTGAATGATTACGATAAGCAAAATAAGCGATGTATCCATAACAAAGAGTGAGTATAGTAAGCGCTACTTTAAATCCAGAATAGTCCACGATAAAACCGAAAATAGGTAAGATCACGCCACCACCTACGATTGCCATACAAAGCAATCCTGAAATTTTAGGTTTTAAATCACCTTGTCCATCAAGTGTTGTTGTAAAAATGGTTGGAAACATGATGGAATTAAAAAGTCCTACGGCAAGTAGCGACCACATGGAAACTAATCCAGTTGTAGAAACACTTACTAGAATTAAGGAAACAGCTGTGAGACCAAATACAGTTAAGATGATAGTAGGTTTAAATATTTTAGTTAGATAAGAACCTATAAAACGACCTATCATTGCGCCTAACCAGTAAAAGGTGACAAAAGCACCTACGATTCCTTTGCCATCTATATCTGTGGTTGTACCACCGAATAGTTCAATAATAGAAAAAGATAGATTCTTAAGGACAGGTGTTTCTCTTATTATAGAATCAAGATTCATTTCCATAAAATAGGTCACAGCAGCCGTACCGATGGTAACCTCGGCACCTACATAGAAGAAGATTCCTAATATCCCTAACCAAACCGATTTTTTACTTAACGCTTTTTTATAAGTTCCAGTGTTTTCACTTTCAAGGATCTTAGGCAGCTTAATAAACAAGAAGGTAATTCCTAAAAGAAAAATGAGAAAAGAAAACAATAAAAAAGGAGATTGCACAGCAGCTGCTTCTTGAATATAATAAGCATCTTTCTCTGCTGTCGACAAAGCATTTATTTCATCACCAGTTAAGATCTTATCGCTTAATAAGTAAGCGGCACCTACTAAAGGTGCAATGGTGGCACCAAAAGAATTAAATGCCTGTGATAAGTTAAGACGGCTGCTTGCTTTTTCTTCCGGTCCAAGTACAGCAACATATGGATTTGCGGCTACTTGTAAAATGGTAATTCCACCGGCTAAAGTAAAAAAGGCAAGTAGAAATACACCAAAAAGACGAAACTCTGAGGCAGGATAAAATAAAAGACAACCTACAGACATAGTGATTAGGCCTATAACAACACCTCTTTGATATCCAACTTTAGAGATTAAGCCACCTGCTGGAATGGAAAACACAAAATAAGCCACAAAAAAAGCCGACTGTAAAAATGCAATCATTCCATAACTTAATTCAAAAACCTCGCGTAACCTTGGGACAAGACTATCTACAAGTACAGTTATAAAACCCCATAAAAAGAACAGAACAGTTATAATTATAAAGGCTGTGGTGTAATTTTTTTTTGTTTCCATTAATGATGGTTGTTGGTAGGTTGATTTATAGCAATCACTATATTTTTAAATGCGCTGCAGATTCGATTCTTGTATTCGTAGAATTTTTATACTCCATTCTAGCAAAACCTGGATGGATGCAATAGCTTCCTGTTTCACCAGCTTTATTCATAGCAATATAGGCTACTTGAAAGTTTTCTATGTTTTTATTTTTTACGGTAATTCTTTGCAATGCTTCTTCACAAGCTTGTTGTGGAGATTTTCCCTGCCGCATTAGTTCGACAATAAGAAAGCTACCTACATTTTTCATGATTTCTTCTCCCATTCCAGTTGCTGCAGCGCCACCTATTTCATTATCTATAAATAATCCGGCACCTATAATAGGAGAATCACCTACACGGCCTTTCATTTTATAAGAAAGTCCTGAGGTAGTACATGCTCCAGCAATATCGCCGTTTTGATCCATACACAGCATTCCTATTGTATCATGGTTTTCAATGTTGATAATAGGTTTGTATTCGCTGTCTTTTAACCATTCTCGATACGCTTTTTCAGATGAATCCGTGAGCAAGTCTTCTTTTTCAAAACCATATTTATAGGCTAATTCCTCTGCTCCATCAGCCGCTAACATCACATGCGGAGTTTCTTCCATCACTATTTTTGCAAGTGCGGCAACATTTGTAATATTTTCTACACAAACTACCGCACCACAATCTCCATTAGAATCCATGACACATGCGTCAAGAGTTACATTTCCTTCTCGATCTGGTGCGCCACCTTTTCCTACTGTGGTGTTTTTAAGGTTTTCTTCTTCTACAGCAACTCCTTTTATGGCTGCGTCTAATGCATTCATCCCTTCATCAAGAGCTTTTCCTGCTGCATTATTTGCATTTGCAAATGCCCAAGTACATATCGCAATAGGTTGTTTTTTATCAGTCATTATTTTTTTCGGTTTTTCCACACAAGCAAGTAATGTCGCCCCAAGAGAAAGAGCAACTCCAGCTTGTGTGCTTTTAATGATGAATTTACGTCGGTTCATTTAATGATTCAATTTTCTGAAAAAAAATTCTAAAGTTCATCTTAACTCTAATCGACACTGAACAAATACATAGTATTTAATTTAACTATTAAATTCATTTGTAATCTTTTGTATTAAAAATTATTTTCTTCTTGAAAATCTAGGTAAGCCGCTTCACTTTGAAAAAAGAATATCATAAATTCATCGAAGCTTAGCTTTGTATATCTATGACCCATATCTTTTCGAATGAGTTTTAATAATTCATAGTACAATGTCATATGATCAAGCGATTTCGAATCTTTAGTAATTTCAAGAGTCCATTTACTATATTGTCTAAAAACATCATCAGGTGCATATACGAACATATCTTTTTTTATTTCTAAAAGTCTTTTAACTAAGTCTCTTTCAGAAATCTTTTTAGTAATTTTTCCTGATGCGGTTATATCAAATAGAAGATGTATAATACTAGAGTATAGGTTGTACTTCTGTACAGATAACTGATTTTCAATATCTTTAATTTTATCTTTTTGATGTCGAACTCTCCAAAGTAAATAAGTACTTATAGTTCCTAAGATAAATATTAAGATTTCCGTGATTTTTATATTTTCGAAATCCATATCATACAGGCTTATAAGCCATCGCCTTGATTTCAATCAATAAATGCGGATGTGGCAATTGATGCACAGCAACGGTAGTTCTGGTAGGTCCATCGTAGTCAAAAAACTCACCGTAAGTTTCATTATAACCGCCAAAATCATTCATGTTTACTAAAAAAGTGGTTACATCTACGACATCTTTAATAGAAGCACCTTCCGTTTGTAGGATAGCATCAATGTTTTCTAGAACTGCTGTGGTTTGTGCTTTGATATCAAGATTAGTCGTTCCCATCTCGTCCACTTCTACACCTGCAAAAGTGTTGTCTTTTCTACGACTGCTGGTTCCTGATACAAATAGAAAATCGCCCACGCGCTTTATGTGTGGATATTTTCCTCTTGGTTTTGCTTTGTCTTTTAATACTGCCATGTTGTTATTTTAAATTATCCTCGCAGCCACAACACCTCTTCGGTCTTTTGCTGGATGGATTTTAATAAATCGTTTAAATCGTCGTCTACTTTTATTTGGTCGTTTTCTAGCAACCATAAAATGGCTTTGTCCTGCGCTCGTCCTTTTAGCATGGCTGTCTCATAGCTTATTCCTTCCTCAGGGAAAGTTACGAGTGAGTATTTAGATTGGTATTCGGCTTTCGCGAAAGCTGCTTCTAAACGCATCTCGATTTGCCTTTTCAACTGGAAATTAGGATTTGCAACGCTATCTCTCATCTCCACAAAATTGTCCAAAGCCAAATTTGCGATAGCATCAGCATCTGGTTTTCTTATTTTAGAAAATGCTTGAAATGCGTCTGACCAAGTTTCATTTTTATCAATCATCTCATCAAAAACCACTACGTCTTCAAAACTCGCATTCATACCTTGACCATAAAATGGTACAATCGCATGTGCGGCATCACCCATGATCAGACTTGTGCCATAAGCAGTCCATGGAGAACAACGTACGGTTCCTAGCGGTGGCGCTGGATTTGTATGGTATTGCTCCACCAAGTCTGGGATGTGTTCCATCACGTCCTTAAAGTATGTCGTAAAGAATTCTGTTATTTCTTGGTCTGTTTTTATTTTGTTGAATGCTGGTCCATCACCATCATATTGCATAAATAAGGTAAGCGTGAAACTACCATCTAGGTTAGGTAAGGCAATCAACATAAAACCACCACGTGGCCAGATGTGTAAAAAGTTTTTCTCAATACGCCATTTGCCATCTTCAGTAGGCGGAATGTTCAATTCTTTATAACCGTGCGGTAACCAATTCATACTATGCGAAAACAAAAAGTCTCGCTGTTTCATCATCGCTTTGCGTACTACAGAACCAGCGCCGTCAGTTCCTAGAACGATATCTGCTTTCCATTCTTTCTCAGTATCAGTTTCAGAATCGTGGTAGGTGACTGAGGCATTTTTTAAATCTACTGCGGTAACAGCATCATCAAAGTCTATTTGAACATCTTCGTACTTATCGGCTTCATCGAGTAACAACTTGTTGAGCTCTTCACGCGAAATAGAATTGATATATTCGCCATCACGACCGCTATAATTAGAGGCAAACGTGTTTCCTTCTACATCATGTATTAATCGACCATGCATAGGAATACACAGTTCGCGAACTTTTTCTTCTAATCCTACCAGTTTTAAACCAGCTAGTCCACGATCAGACAGTGCAAGGTTGATAGAACGTCCACCATCGACAACTGCTTTGCGCATGTCTGGTCGTTTCTCAAGTATATCTACATGATAGCCTCGTTGTGCCAGTCGCAGTCCAAGCAGTGAACCACAGAGCCCAGCGCCGGTGATGAGGATATTTGTTTTTTTATTGGTTGTATTCATTAAGAAAGTTTCATTTATTGGAACATCGTCTTCGACATGCTCAGACTGACATATTAATTTTCAAAGATTCGTGTCACACTCAGCCTGTCGAAGTGCGATTTCACAGAACTAATTATTATAATTCCGACTTCAACACCTCCACAAATCTCCAACAATCCTCATAATTATTATACAGTGGCACCGGTGCGATACGAATCACATCAGGTTCTCGCCAGTCTGCAATGACTCCTTTTGCCGTAATGGCTTCAAATAAGGACTTATCGGCATTTTTAACAGCTAGGGATAATTGACAACCACGATCTTTAGGATCGCTAGGTGTAATTATAGAAATGCGATCACCATCTAATTCATTTAGGAGGTATTCTAAATAGTTAGTTAGCTGGATGGACTTCTGTCTCAGGTTATCAAATCCTGCTTTAGCAAATAGATCTAAACTTGCTCTTATGGCTACCATACTTAATATAGGTGGATTGGAAAGTTGCCAGCCTTCTGCACCGTGCATGGGTTCAAAGTCGTCACGCATTTTAAATCGTGTGTCTTTATTGTGTCCCCACCAACCGGTAAATCTTGGTAAGTCTGAATTGTTTGCGTGACGTTCATGTACAAAACAACCACCTAAACTACCAGGACCTGAATTCATGTACTTATACGTACACCACACGGCAAAGTCGGCTCCAGAGTTATGCAATTGTAAGTCTACATTACCAGCACCATGCGCACAGTCAAAACCTACCATGGCTCCAGCAGCATGGCCTAACTCTGTAATTTTTTTTAAGTCAAAAAACTGACCTGTATAATAGTTGACAGCACCTACCATAATTAGAGCAATGGTATCGCCTTGTTCTTTAAGTATTGATTCTAAATCTTCTAATCTTGGTGTATGCTCGCCAGTTCTAGGTGACCACTCGATAATATTTTCTTTATCGTCATGACCATGAAATTTTACTTGCGATGCAACGGCATAGCGGTCGCTAGGAAAAGCATCTGCCTCGATGATGATTTTAGTGCGTTTGCCTTGCGGTTGGTAAAAGCTCACCATCATTAAGTGCAAGTTTGTGGTAAGCGTGTTCATTATCACCACTTCGTGCGGTTTTGCGCCTACAACTTGTGCGGTTGTCTCTGTAAGAAACTCATGATAAGGCATCCAAGGATTCTCAGCATGAAAGTGGCCTTCTACACCAAGTTTTGCCCAATCTTCTAGTTCTTGATTTAAGAATTCTTTAGTCTGGCGTGGTTGCAAACCTAAGGAGTTACCACATAAATAAATGGAGTCTGTGCCATCGGTATGTTTTGGTATATGGAAGCTTACGCGAAAGCGAGATAAAGAATCACTCTTATCTAATTCTAATGCAAAATTATGGTCGGTCTTAAAATTCATTACTTCTTTTTAGTAATTTCTATATCGGTAAAATTAATATTAGTGGATCCATCTGCAGTTTTATGAGTCGTAGCAAATGTCAATCCTTTTATAGTTTTGAAATCTTCAAACGTAGTCGCCATTCCTATAGTTGTATCATTCTGACGGCGGTAAGCCCATTCTCTAACTTTATAGTCTTTATCATAATACATATCGTACGCATCGCCAGGAGTATAGCCACCATCGCCGGTATATAGTATAGTCACTTTATCTAGGGTGTTCTTAGAAATAGGAGCAACTTGAGATTTCTCCTCAGTAATGCTAGTTCCTTGATCCCATATCAATTTATATTCTGGTAGTAACCAGTATATATCATTTATAAAACCACGATCTGTACTTAATTGAATGCTATCAAGTGTTGCTTTACGATTATAATTTACAGTATCTTCTCGAGCGATTAACTGTACAGCATTTGTATTAGGGTTCCATGACCAGTGGCGAGTCATTACTGTAGATCCATTTTTGTCTACATTAAAACTGAACTTGATCTCTTCAATATCAGACCAGTTGTCAATTCCAGCTTCGGCAGCGATTTTTTGAGCAGTAGTGAGTTCTTTTACTTGAACTGTTTCTAGTGGTTTTTGATCATTCTTACAGCTTGCTATAAATACGAGGCAAATAAAGGCTATTACAGCTTTTTTCATGATGTTTTCTTATTTGGTTTAAAAATACAAATTCTATAGCGTTATGAAATGGTAAAGCTTTGTGAATAATCCATAACGAGAATGGGTTAAATCGTAATTTTGCAAAATGAAAGTGAAGCTAGTCGAAAAGAATAAGATGAGTAAAGGTC
>MAAC01015520.1_pt1 | contig 43000 bp, 39 predicted proteins | sample 1115981 | NCBI WGS metagenome assembly MAAC01 (sample SAMN04961126, study PRJNA320927) | seawater metagenome | isolation source: sample BD02T64 sea water enriched with oil for 64 days | place: USA:Gulf of Mexico | collected 2013-07-27 | reverse complement strand
TGACCAAAACAATAACGAAAGATAATAGTAGCAAAGAACTACGAGATTATTTTTTAAAAAGCATGGAATATAGAAATCGAGTAATTAATGGTCATCAACGTATATATAACAATTATGTTCTGAGTTTAGAAAACTATATTGTGCAGCTTGAAGAGATTAGAAATGAATTACAAATAATTAGCGATAAGGATTTTATAGTAATCAGTAAAAAAGATTTGGAGCCTTATGAAGGTTCGTTTAAAATGACGAAATTTGAAGGCAATAATTACGGCCAGAAAATAGACGATATTTATCAAGTCACAGCTCATGACAATTTTTTACGTGTTACAACTCCACGCTTTACATCTTATTATGACGATTACTTTTTCACAAAAGACAACGCTTTCTATTCCTTAGATAACAATGGGAAATTAAACTTTAATGTTGAATCTGATGCTTCACAAAAAACATATAAATTTAAAATGTTGATAGAGGGAAATAATAAAAAGATTTATCATTATGCTACCAAGCTAAATGAAGAAGTAAAAGCTCAATAATAACGAAAGGTTATCATCGTGCTCAATTAATTGCTACGAAATTTCAACGCCTATTGACGGAACAGATGAGGGTGAAAAAGTAATCATGTTGGTAATGCCAGTGCTATTGAATTCTTAAGAAAGAAGATTATTAGAATAGAATCTTAGATTTATAGATATTTAGAAAACCACAGCTAAAAAGTTGTGGTTTTTTTGTTCTTGTATTCATGCATCCAGTAACTACGCTATTGTACCCCAACATTCAAAGGAGCATACAACAAAACTCAAACACTTCTAATCTGATTATTTTCAACCCCTTAGAAAACTATTTACTATATTGTACATGCAAGCATCAGTTAATCCCCTAAATTTTTGATGTACACAGTGTACTTCTCCCTTAAAGACACAAGACAGGATTCAATTCAAATAATATCTTATAGGCTACAAATCATAATGATTCTAAAAAAGTTTTATAAAAAGCGAATAGAACGTTCAAATACAAACAAATGGAAAACTCTTTTAGCAGAAGAAATTAATAAAGCGTCTATTAACAGGTATCATGTTTCTATACTGAAAGGCGTAAAAAAGTATGTTGAAGATAACGGTGGATCAATTATGTTAGTGAATAAGCCTAAATTTCCTACTTCAAATTTTTCGAGATATGAAAAACGTATTCATTTTAAAATTTTTATTAATAGAATCACAAAACTGCTGTACGATTTTGGTTTTATAAGTAAAAAATCTCTTATAAAATTAACCTGTAGTTATACAAAATCTCCAATAACAGGATCACCTAATAAACTTAGGAAAAACTACATGGTTAATAAAGACTTTGAAAACAGATATAGTAGAGTTGTAAACGGGTATCGCCAAGATATTAAACAAAAATCTAGGCAAAACTGTAGCTCTATTTTTGTATTTGGTTCTTCTTTAGTTTACTCAACAAGTTGCGAAGATGCGCAAACATTACCCTCATTTTTAGACAGCCATATTAATAGTCCTAATTTTCAAATTCTTAATAAAGGAGTCTCAAGTTCTGATGTTATGAACTCTTGTTTTGCAATATTAGATACTCAGATTTCTAAAGGGGACATCATTATTTTATATGGATTAAATCCTCTTTCCGAACAAGAAAAAAATGAAATTAAAAAAGAGTGTACTTTTTTAGACTTGACAGCTATTTTTAAGCGTCCACATAGTCATAAGGAAGTGTTTTATGACACTACTCATTTAAGACCAGAAGGGAATAAGGCAGTTGCCAAGTTTATAGCAAAGGAAATTAATCTGAACTTCATCAAAAGAAGTTTTATACCTCCTTATTCATTAAGTAATAAAGAAAAAGAGATCTTTCATAAAATTAACCAATGTAGAATAAGAGCGGCACTTAGATACATTGATGAAAAGTTCCCTAAGTATATCAATGTTTTAAAATCTAAATACAAACTCGGTACTAACGGAATTGCAGTTATGAATTGTAATCCATTTACACTGGGACACAAACACCTGATTACCAATGCATCTAAAATGGTAGATAACCTGTACATTTTTGTAATAGAAGAAGATAAAAGCTATTTCAAATTTAAACTGCGACTTGAAATGGTCAAAAAAGCTGTCAAGGACATAGCAAATGTTGAAGTTGTGCCTACTGGAAAATATCAAGTATCATCAATGACCTTTCCCGAATATTTTCATAAAGAAGAGACATTTAATCCATCTATGGATGTTTCTTATGATCTTGAGATCTTTACAAATTACATCGCTCCAACTTTAAAACTTACCTTCAGGTTTATTGGTAAAGAGCCGTTCTGTAAAACAACAAGAACTCAACATGAAATAATGAAGAAAATATTGCCTCCAAAGGGAGTCTCTGTTATCGAAATAGAGCGCTTAGAAAATAAATATGGCCCTATTAGTGCATCTAAAGTACGGAAGCTAATCAAAAACAAAGAGTTTGATACACTTGATTCATTTTTACCTAGAACAACAATAGATTCTTTAATCAAACACAAATACCTTAATTAAAAATTCTATTCCCAAATATAATTGTAAATATCCTGCAAAAGTATAGCGCTACAACGATGTGATTTTCTATTTTATCATATATATCTTAAAAAAACAAAACATTGCTCACTCAAATTTAGATTATACACCAACAACAATTATATTTGTTTCATCAAAAGAGCGTGCCTCACAAAAAGAAAAACAGTTAAAACCAGCATTGATTATGGGATATAACATTGTATTGATAGAGCCAGAAATACCAAATAATACTGGGAATATTGGGAGACTTAGTTTGGCTTCTGGATCGACATTGCATTTGGTAAAACCTTTTGGTTTTGAGATTGACGATTCTAGAGTAAAAAGAGCTGGGTTGGATTATTGGAAACATATATCGCTACATGTTTATGAATCTATAGAAGAGTTTTACGAAATAAATAGCAATAAGAAGATGGTCTACCTCTCAAGTCATGCAGAGAAAAATTATTGTTCTATTGATTATGAAGACGATTTATTTTTAGTTTTCGGAAAAGAATCTGCTGGATTACCGGATAGCATTATTAGTAAGAACCCAAATAAACTCTATAAAATACCTATTCACAGCAAGCACATTAGAAGCTTAAATTTAGCTAACTCGGTAAGCATTGTGGTTTACGAAGGCTTAAGGGTTCTTAATACCTAGCTTTCTTTTAAAATAAAGACATTCAACTATTTTTTGCTTATTTTTAGTAAATGAAAAAAGTAATAATATTATTTCTTTTAGCTGTATCCACCTCTTTTTGTTATGGACAAATCAAGTCTTTACCCAAACCAGAAGCATATTTTTCTGCCATTATTGTAAGCGACATAGAAGCTTCAATAACCTGGTATACAAAGAACTTTGGATTTACCGTTTTAAATAAAGTAGCATCTGAAGAAAGAGGTTTTAAGCAAGCAAATTTACAATGTGGTAAGATATTGATTGAACTCATAGAATTAACATCTTCAGTATCCCAAAAGAAACTACTAAAAAACCATCCGAAAAAGACTAAAATTGATGGTTTCTTTAAGTTTGGATTTTTAGTGTCTGAATTTGAAAAATGGGTCACACATTTAAAACAGTTAAAAGTAGAATTTTATGGCTCTGTAGTTACGGATCCCGTATCTAAAAAAAGAATGCTGCTGGTTAAAGATCCAGATGGTAATAGGATTCAACTTTTTGAAAATTAAATAAGGTACTCAGCTGGCCCAACTCATTCAGTATCACAAGATCACTTGCTACAATTAGCACATTGAGATATTTACATAATCCTAACTAACAACGGATTACAACCCCACTTCAATGCGTTATTCAATTTTTTAAAAAAAAAGCAAAAAAAACTTAAGGGTAGTTGATTTTTCATAAGTCTTATAGAAAACTAATCGATTAGTTTTCTTATAAAAATTCATATGAAAAAGCTCTCACTTCTTTTTTTCATTTGCTGCTATTCATTTATGTGTAGCCAAAGCAATGAAAATAAAGAGGCCTATGTTCTGTTTGATGCCATTGTTGGTCAAAAAAATTTAGCAATTAATGTAGGTGTAAAATATTTTGAAAAGTATAGAACATTAAAAAACGAACATCAATTCTTTAATGATAAAAAATTAAAAGAAGGTACTGTCTCTTTTAATCATCAAGTATATTACAATATTCCTTTAATGTATGATGTGTATGCTGATGCATTAATTATCAACATCACTTCTAAATACGACAGTTATTTACTCGTTCTAGACAAAGAGAAAGTCGATTATTTTGTACTAGATGGATTTACTTTTAACAAGGTTAAAGACAACGGTTATTTCCAAGTTTTAGCAAACAATACTACAAGCACCCTTTATAAACAAAACGAAAAAAAAGTAAAAACTAGGTTTGTTGAGTTAAAAAAACTAAGCAGGTTTATTTCGATGAACTCTTTTCATGTTTTTAAAGACAATACTCTTATTAAGGTTGGTAAAAAGAGTGACTGGATAAAAGCCTATCCATCCTTAAAATCTACAGTTCAATTGTTTTTTAGGTCTAACAAAGTACTGTTAAAAAACAATCCTGATCGTTTTATGATTCATTTATTTAAAACATTGACGAAATAATGAAAAAGTTAATCTTACTATTACTTTTGTTGAGCTCAATTAAAAGTATTGCACAACAAAAAAAGAATATAGACCTAGAATTAAGTAACAAAACTATAAAAGAGTCGATACTAGAAATTGAAGAAAAAACTAATTTTTCTTTTTATTATATAGCTGCTTGGTTAGATGACTCTATTAAAATAAATGAGAAATTTATTGGTGCTTCAATAGAGAGCATCTTAAATACCATTTTTGAAAAAACCAATCTTAACTTTTACATTTTTGAAGAAAATAAAGTTATTCTAACAATAAATAGCACCATTTATAATAGTACCTATCAGAATATTGAAATAGTTAATGTTACGAAAGACAGCATCATTCATCCAAAAAAAATTACTGAATCGGCACCTATATATATAACAAAAACAAGTAATTCTATTCGCGGGAAAATTGTAAAAATCGGAAAAGAAAATAGCAACAGCAATCGAAAAATGTTTTCACTAAGTGGCTATGTGAAAAATAGAATTACAAATGAGCCTATAGGGAATATGGTTTTATTAATTAAGAGCAGAAATATATTTACTACGACAAATAGTAAAGGTTTTTATTCTTTGAATATCCCTATAGGCACTAATAAAGTTGAAACCGTTTTATTAGGTTACAAAAAACAACACACCAATTTTATAATTTATAACAGCGGAAAACATAATTTTTATGTAGATGAAAGTACAGAGAACTTAGATGAAGTTGTAATTGAAGCAAATGCCAAAAAGAATGTACGGAATATCGTTTCTGGAATTACGCAAATTAAAGTAGAAGAAATAAAACTAATTCCACAGGTATTAGGAGAAAGAGATCTTTTAAAAGCGGCAACAACATTACCTGGAGTAACAAAAGCTAGTGAAGGTAGTGATGGGGTGAACGTTAGAGGAGGGAAAACAGATCAAAATTTATTCTTACTTGATCAAAGTGTATTGTATAATCCAACACATTTTTTAGGGTTGTTTTCTGCTATTAACCCCTTTACAACTAGTGGTTTTAAAATATTCAAAGGAAATGTACCTGCAGAATATGGTGGAAGGATTTCTTCTGTTTTTGAGATGACCACTAAAAATCCGGCTGTAGATGCCTTTAAAGGGGAAGCAGCATTAGGACCAGTTACAAGTAATGTAAGTATTGAACTCCCTATTGTTAAAGACAAGTCTTCATTATTGTTAGCCGTAAGAGGTACCTATTCTAATTGGATGTTAAAAGCTATAAAAAACAAAAGCCTAAATAATAGTAGTGCTTCATTTTTTGATGCAATTGGAAAATACAAACATCAATTTAACGAAAACAACTCGTTATCATTAGCGGGTTATTATAGTACAGATGATTATAGTATTGCTTCTGATACAACAAATACCTATCAGAATAAAATTCTTTCTGCAACCTGGTCACATAAGTTTAATGATACGCATAAAAGTGATTTAATTCTTTCTAATAGTAGTTATGTCTTTGATATTGATTTTGATGGAAAATTAAATAGGAATTTTAATATCAATTATAACATCAACGAGTACAATTTAAAATTAAAGATGGTTTATGAACGCTCTAAAACACATACGTTTAGTTACGGAGTAGCTTCAAAATTTTATGTGGTTTCTCCAGGTAAAATTGAGCCAAAAGGCGCAAATTCATTAATCACTCCTTTTGCTGTTCAAAGAGACAAAGCATTAGAAAGCGCTATCTATATTTCTGATGAAATAAACCTCAACAAAAAGTTCGGTTTCTCTATAGGAGCTAGATACAATGTATTCTCTGGATTGGGAGGTTCTACACAGCGAATTTATGACCCTTCTAGACCAAAAAGTGATGCATCTGTAATTGGAGAAGAAACCTATGACAAGTTTGAGGCTTACAAAACCTATACCGGTTTAAGCTTACGTTTCTCTTCTAGATATTCATTTAATGAAGAATTTTCTATAAAAGCAAGCGTACATAACTCGCAGCAATTTATTCATAGACTGTCTAATAACACAACAGCTACGCCAACAGATATTTGGAAGTTATCAGACTTAAATATTAAACCTCAAGAAGCAATTCAAGCATCAATAGGTTTATTTAAAAACTTTGACGGCAATGATTATGAAATAAGTTTAGAAACGTATTATAAAAAGTACAAGAACATTTTAAACTATAAGATTGGAGCAGATTTCTTATTAAATAAGCACTTAGAAACAGAGGTTTTACAAGGACCAGGAAAATCTTATGGAGTGGAACTTTTACTACGGAAAAATGTTGGTAAATTAAATGGTTGGGTGAGTTACAGCTATTCGAGATCATTATTACAATTAGATGGCGAATTTGCTGAAGAAAGAATAAACAGCGGGAGAGAATTTCCTACAAATTTTGACAAACCACATAATTTAAACATCATTGCAAACTATAAATTAACCAAACGATTTAGCCTTTCGTCTAACCTAGCTTTTCAGTCAGGTAGACCAATTACCTATCCAATTGGAAAGTATCATACTGGTGGAAGTGAGTATTTAGTGTATAGTGATGTCAATAAATTTAGAATTCCAAATTACTTTAGATTAGACATTGGTTTTAATGCCGAAGGGAATCATAAGCTAAAAAAAATAGCACATAGTTTTTGGAGTTTTTCTATCTACAATGTTTTAGGTAGAAACAACCCTAATGCCATTTATTTTGTGACCAAAAAAGGGAAAATAAAAGCCTATAAGAGTAGTATTTTCTCTACACCAATTCCAACATTAACCTATAATTTTAAATTTTAATAGTGATGAAAAAATATACCCTATATATTTTAGTATTCATGCTATTCAATAGCTGTGTAGAAGAAATAGATTTACAAGATTTTACGTCTGAGTCTATCCTTGTTGTTGAAGCCAATTTAACAAATGAGTTAAAATATCATTCTGTAAAATTATCAAGAACCGTTCCTCTTCAATCTGAGAGCCCTTTGTACGAAACAAATGCTATCGTAACTATTAAAGACGACAAGCAAAACGTGTTTCTATTTAATGAAATTAATAACGGTGTTTATACATCAACGCAGGCCTTTAAAGCGGAAATAAACACCCTGTACATTTTAGAAATAAAAACTACAGATGGAGAAACCTATACATCTGCTCCTCAAAAAATTGAAGCCATCAATGATATAGATAACATCAAAGTCGAAATTGATTCCAATAAATACAACGAAAAAGGAGTCCGTGTTTATGTTACTAGCGAAAGTCAAAATACCAAAGCCAATTATTATAAATATACCTATGAAGAAACCTATATTGTTAGAGCTCCTTATTGGTCACCATACAAGCTAGTCATTGGTAACTCTCCTAGAAATATTGTAAGAAATGACAACCTTGATGCTGAAGCAGGTAGAACCTGCTATAAAACAGAAAAATCTCTTAATCTACTACAAACAGAAACGAGAAGTCTTTCTTCAAACTCAGTCATCAATTTTCCAGTTCAATTCATTAAGCAAACCGATTCAAAAATTTGGCACCGATATAGCATATTAGTAAAACAACATATTCAATCTTATAATGCATATATCTACTATAAAACACTAAAAAAATTATCCATTTCAGAAAATGTGTTTTCCCAAGTTCAACAAGGATTTATTGTTGGAAACATGAATGCTACATCCAACCTTGATAAGAAAGTGATTGGTTTATTCGAAGTAAATTCAGTTTCTCAAAAAAGAGTCTTTTTTAACTTCATTGATTTATTTCCAAATCATGGCCTTTCTTTTACTAAAGATTGTCTAATCGAAGCACCAAAAATAATAGAAGTAGTAGATGGGGATGTTAACTACCCTTTATATGAAGCACTAACAATTCGAAAACTTAGGTTTGCCAGAGACAATGAATTTCCTACAATACAACTGCCTGGGCCTTTTAAAATTACAACTAAAGAATGTGTTGACTGTAGGTATACTGCCTCTAATATTAGACCCACTTTCTGGATAGATTAGTATGAAAAAAACAGAGCATAACATAAAAAACATCAGCAATAAGAAGACTTTTCTTCTATGTACTGCTATGCTTATTTTATTCAATAACTGTGTTGAAGAGATCACTTTTAATGATACCTCTTTTGATAAACTATTAGTTATAAATGCTACAATAACAGATGAATATAAAATTCATGAAGTGACATTATCAAGAATCAGCACCCTAAATGCCGTGGCAGACATTGACAATTATGAAAAGAACGCAGTGGTATCAATACTAGAAGATTCACAAATAACACATCTATTTCAAGAAAAAACCAATGGTATCTATGAGTCTATCATGCCATTTAAAGCTGAACTCGGAAAACGATATTCTTTACATATTACAACAACTGATGGAGAAATATACGAGTCTTCTTTAGAAGAGATACAAGGAGTAAATGATATTGATGAGGTATATGCAGAACCCGGTACTGATTACTACGGAACTGAAGGCATAACTATTTATGCTAAAAGTGAAAGTTCAGACAAAAAAGCAAAATATTATAAATATACCTATAAAGAAACCTATAAAATTATCGCTCCATACTTTACTATAGAGGCATTAAGAATTGTTTCTGATGTTCCTCCATATAAAGTAGAAAAATATTATCACAACGAGGAACGCCAAATTTGCTATAACACAATTGCCTCGATTAATATTTTGCAAGCAGAAACAAATTCTTTGAGCAAAAATATCGCTGTTAAGCCAATACGTTTCATTAAAAAAAATGATTCTATAATTGCACATCGATATAGCATAGAAGTGAAACAACAAGTGCAATCTTATGAAGCTTATACCTATTATAGCATTTTAAGTAAATTTTCAACGTCAGAAAGTGTTTTTTCACAAACTCAACAAGGATTTTTACAGGGAAACATGGTACCTACAGTAAATAAAAACAACAAAGTTGTTGGTTATTTTGAAGTTAATTCTGTATCTAAAAAAAGAATCTTTTTTAACATTACAGATGTTTTCCCAGATCAATACATCAATACTCGAAAATCTTGTGATACATATGCACCAAAATTAATAGAAGCAAATAATCCTTTTTCTCCGTTAATAGATCTTTTAAAGGCTGGGTTTCTTTATTATGAAGAAAATGGGGATAGAACAATGGACAATCCAGGTCCATATAAAATCGTACAAAAAAGATGTGGAGATTGTAGGGTAAATGGCAGTATTGTTAAACCAAATTTTTGGATAGACTAATATGAAAAAAACAGTACAAAACATAAAAAACATCAGCAATAAGAAGACTTTTCTTCTATGTACTGCTATGCTTATTTTATTCAACAACTGCATTGAAGAGATCACTTTTAATGATGCCTCTTTTGATAAATTATTAGTTATAAATGCTACAATAACTGATGAATATAAAATTCATGAAGTGACATTATCAAGAATAAGTACTCTAAATGCAGCGGCAGAAGTTGACACTTATGAAAAGAACGCACTGGTATCAATAATTGAAGATTCACAAATAACACATCTATTTCAAGAAAAAAACAATGGCGTCTATGAATCTATCATCCCATTTAAAGCTGAACTTGGAAAACAATATTCTTTACATATTACAACAACTGATGGGGAAATATACGAGTCTTCTTTAGAAGAGATTCAAGGAGTAAATGATATTGATGAAGTGTATGCAGAACAAGGTACTGATTACTACGGAACTGAAGGCATAACTATTTTTGCTAAAAGTGAAAGCTCAGACAGAAAGGCAAAATATTATAAATACACCTATAAAGAAACCTATAAAATTGTAGCACCTTACTATACGCAATACGCCTTAAAAATTGTTTCTGATGTACCTCCTTTTAAAGTGAAAAAATATTTTCAAAACGAAGATCGAAAAGTTTGCTATAATACCATTGCTTCTATAAATATTTCGCAAGCTGAAACAAATTCTTTGAGCAAAAATATCGCTATTAAACCAATACGTTTCATTAAAAAAAATGATTCTATAATTGCACATAGATATAGCATAGAAGTTAAGCAACAAGTTCAGTCTTATGAAGCTTATACCTATTATAACATTTTAAGCAAATTTTCAACTTCAGAAAGTGTTTTTTCACAAACTCAACAAGGATTTTTACAGGGAAATATAGTACCTACAGTAAATAAAAACAATAAAGTTGTTGGTTATTTTGAAGTGAATTCTGTTTCTAAAAAAAGAATCTTTTTTAACATCACAGATATTTTCCCAGATCAATACATCAATACTCGAAAATCTTGTGATACATATGCTCCTAGATTAGTAGAACCTTTTTTTTCTCCGTTAATAGATCTTTTAAAAGCTGGGTTTCTTTTTTATGAAGAGAATGGGGATAGAACAATGGACAATCCTGGCCCCTATAAAATTGTACAAAAAAGATGTGGTGACTGCAGAGTATATGGCACTATTATAAAACCGTCCTTTTGGATAGATTAAATAAATATAAAATGAAAACACAACAGATAACTTTAATACTCTTTACCTTTTACTTTTCAAGTATACATAGTCAAGTAACTCTTAATAAAGAGCAAAAAGTATTAGAAACTAAAATTTCTCAAGAGCAAATTTTTATTCATATTAATTCTAATTTTTTAATTACTGGAGAACGTTTATTTTACAAAGTATATACGCAAAACACTACTACTAAAAATTTAAGTTCGTTAAGTAAAGTTGCCTATGTAGCTATTATTAATAGTAAAAAAAAAACGGTACTACAACAGAAAATAAAATTAACTAATGGAATTGGTTTTGGAGATTTTTTCATTTCTACACCACTAACAACTGGCAATTATAAAGTTATTGGCTATACACAGTGGATGAAAAATAAAAACCTCTTTTTTGAAGAGGACTTATATATTTATAATGCTTTTACCAATCCTCCAAAAGTGATTGCAGATACAAAAGAGAAACAACCCAACAAAAACTTAAAAACGTATACTAAAAGAGAAAAAGTTACGCTACCAATTTCTACCATAGCATTAGATAATGTTAAAGGAAATTTTTCAATTTCTGTTAAAAAGATAAATCCATCAATATTTCCAGAAAAAATGACTAGTGAGCAATTTTCAACTAAGAAAACCCAAACAAACGCAGTTATTAGTCATGCAAACAAAGAGTTTTCTATACCTGAGTTTAGAGGTGAGTTATTGTCTGGAATTGTAACTTCTAAAAATAATAGTAACATAGAAAACTTAAAAGTAATCTTATCATCAATCCATAAAAATGGCATTACACAAATAACAAATACAAATACAAAAGGCGAATTTCATTTCAATATAACAAACAGTTTAGAAAAAGAGAATCTAAATATCCAATTAGATGTTGATGCTGTTTCTAACTATTCAATATCACTGATAAAAAAGCACCCTGTAGATTATAGTCAATTACAATTTAAAGAAATAACAACTACAAGAAAAATCAATACCATCATTAAAAATAAAAGTATTCACTTACAAATTGAAAATGCATATAGCTCAATTAAAATTGATTCTATACATGAGGATACCTATAATTTTAAGCAGTATCAACAAACACCACTAACCTTTGTTTTAGATAAATACAAACGGTTTAACACCATGGAAGAAACGATAATTGAAGTAATTCAGAGTTGTTGGATAGAAAACAAAAATGGCAATTACACTATTTATGTTAGGGACGAAAACTTAGTGAATAACAAATTATTCAAACCGTTAATTATTGTTGATGGTCATATAGTAACAGATCATAATGAATTAGCAAATTTTCATCCAAGAAAAATTAAAACAGTGCATGTGTTTAGAAAGAAACATATTATGAATTCAAAACAGTATCATGGTATTATTAATGTAGAAACGTTTAAACTTTCATTTAAACCAGACGAAGCAAAAATATTTAAATTAAACACACCTAACATTTCCAAAGAGAAAACATATTTTAAACAAAATTACACGAAAAACAAAGACCTAAGAATTCCTGATTATAGAACTCAATTGTATTGGAGCCCAACAATAGAAGGTAAAGAGATCAACTTTTACACCTCAGACGTTTCTGGTGTTTTTGAAATAAATATTGAAGGATTTTCAAATACAGGAAAGCCAATTTCTTTGAAACAATATTTTAAAGTAGAATAGTTTTTTTTGAGTACTTTTAGTTTTTATAAAAGTATTTTTTGAATTTTCTAGCACACATCTATTTATCGAACCAGAATACCAACATTATGATTGGTAATTTTATTGCTGATGGAATACCTGGTAATAAATTTGAGCATTACTCTAAAGAGATAAAACAAGGAATTCTCTTACATAGAGAAATAGATACCTTTACAGATGCCCATGAAATTGTTCGTAAAAGTAAACGAAGATTACATGCCCGATACAAACACTACAAAGGCGTAGTCATAGATATATTTTACGATCATTATTTAGCAAGAAACTGGCATCATTTCTCAGAAATCCCTTTAGATATTTATGTGCAATCTGTCTATACCTTATTGCAAGATAACTATGATATCCTACCAGAAAAAACACAGCATTTACTACCTTATATGATCGAGTATGACTGGCTGTACAACTATCAACACACAGAAGGTATTCGAGAAGTTCTCAACGGCATGAATCGTAGAACAAAAGGCGTTTCTCAAATGGATTTAGCAATTGAAGACCTGCAAGACTTAGATGCTGAGTTTGAACAGGATTTTATGTTTTTTTTCGAAGAATTACGTATCTTTTCAAGCCAAAAACTCAAACAAATTAGCCAAAAACAAACCTCATTATGAAGAAAATATTTTCACTTGTTGTAGTAGCATTACTTATTGCGAGCTGTAGCACTAAAAAAGAAAAAAAAATCACAGGTCTAATTTCTGAAAAAGCAATGGTTGTTTCCGCTAGAGTTGAAGCTTCCCAAATTGGTTCAGACATCCTAGAAAAAGGTGGAAACGCTTATGATGCAATGGTTGCAACACAACTGGCATTAGCTGTGGTATATCCAGTAGCAGGAAATATAGGAGGCGGTGGTTTTATGGTGTATAGAGCTAATGATGGGAAAACTGGAGCGTTGGATTTTAGAGAAAAAGCTCCTTTGACAGCAAGCAGAGACATGTACCTAGATAAAGAAGGCAATGTAATCTCTGGTAAAAGTAGCTTTGGTGTTCATTCTGTTGGAGTGCCGGGATCTATTGCTGGAATTTTTGAAGTCTATAACAAATTTGGAAGTCTACCTTTTAAAGAATTAATTCAGCCATCAATTGACTTGGCTAGAAATGGATTTAAAGTAACAAAAAAACAAGCGAAAGCATTTAATGGAACGCGCAAACGTTTTGAAAAAGCGAATAATTATAAAATCTTGTTTGATAAAGAATGGAAAGAAGGAGACTTGTTACAACAAGAAGAATTGGCACAAACATTAGAACGTATTAGAGATAATGGCCAAGATGGATTTTACAAAGGAAAAACAGCAAAGTTATTTGTAGACTATGTACAAGAATTAGGGGGAATTATTTCTTTAGAAGATTTAGCAAAATACAAAGCAGTTTGGCGTAAACCAATAGAATTTACCTACAAAAACCACAAGGTAATTTCAATGACTTTACCTGCTAGTGGAGGAATCTGTTTAGCACAAATTTTAAAATCTATAGAACCTTTTGATTTATCAAAAATAAAACATAATTCTACAGAGTATGTACAGTTATTAACTGAAGCAGAACGTAGATCGTATGCTGACAGAGCGCATTTTCTAGGTGATATAGATTTCGTAAATGTTCCAACAGACAGTTTAATTGCTGACAAATACATTCAAAAAAGAATGGCGTCTTTTTCTTGGGACAAAGCAACAAAATCATCAGAGGTTTCCCACGGTGCTGTTTTAGGACATGAAAGTGATCAAACCACCCACTACTCTATTATTGATCAATTCGGGAATGCTGTTTCTGTTACCACCACATTAAATACGGGATATGGATCTAAAGTCCTAGTAAAAGGAGCCGGTTTTTTCTTAAACAATGAAATGGATGACTTTAGTGCAAAACCTGGGGTACCAAATGTATATGGCTTATTAGGTTCTGAAGCAAATGCAATTGCTCCAGAAAAAAGAATGTTGAGCTCCATGACTCCTACAATTGTAGAAGAAAACGGAAAGTTAAGAATGGTAGTAGGAACTCCTGGAGGTTCTACAATAATTACCTCTGTATTACAAAATATTGTGAACATTGTTGATTACAACATGGGAATGCAAGAATCAGTAAACAAAGCTCGTTTTCACCACCAGTGGATGCCAGATTATATTCGTATGGAACCAAACGGATTTGACAGTATTACAAAAGTGAACTTGAATAAATTAGGCTATAAACTAGTTGAGCGTAATTCTTTAATTATTGGCAGGGTTGATGCCATATTAGTATTACCTAACGGAAAACTAGAAGGCGGCGCTGACCCTCGTGGAGATGATGCGGCCGTAGGATTTTAAATAACAATTATGAAAAAGTATTTAAGTATTGTAGGCATTTTGTTTTTTACCTTATTAACAAACTGTAGTAAAAGTGAAGAAAGAGTAGATATAAAAACCGATCCAGTTGTAGAGGACTGGTACAAAACAACTACCCTTTTAACAAATACCCATATTATTGAAGAACCCGTAAGTTCGCAAGGAAATGTAAGCTATCTTATTGTAGGAGATTCAAAAGCAATTATGATGGATACAGGATCTGGAGAAAATTTTGGGTTTGAGGGCACAAAAATGAAGTATCTCTTGAATGACCTAACAGATACACCAATTTCATTATTACTATCTCATTTTCATTTTGACCACAATCAAAATATTCATGAATTTGACAATATTGCTTTTCCTGATTTGCCTAGCTTAAAACAAAAAACAGTTAACAATATATATCCTTTTTCTACAGAAGAATTATTTTCTGGAAATTATCCAGAGAGTGCTACCGTAACAGAATGGTTGCCTGTAAATACAGATATTGATTTAGGGAATAGAATACTACAATTGGTAAACATAAAAGGACATACAGATGAATCTGTTGCAGTTATTGATAAAACGAATAAATTGGCTTTTTTAGGAGACTATTTATACAATGGAACTTTATTTTTATTTGATACAAATGATATAACGAACTACAAGACAAGTATAGATCATCTCATTTCAATTTTAGATGATAGTTATCGATTATTTGGTGCGCATGGAACTCCAGAAATCAGTTTTTCTAAATTAAAAGAATTACAAGATTTTTTAATTTGTATTCAAAATAACTCTTGCAGCCCAATCAGTCAATTTGTTTGGGGAAAGGACACCTATCTTTACGAATATAAGACTATGAAAATTCGAGTATTTTTATAATAAACCGTTACCATGCATAAAACACAACCATTTCATTTGGCTATTCCTGTTGCAGATTTAGAACGTTGCAGAATTTTCTATAGAGATATTTTAAAGTGCTCAGAAGGTAGAAGTTCTGAATCTTGGGTAGACTTTAATTTCTTTGGACATCAGTTGGTAATTCATCAAAAAGATGAGGTTAGTACTAAGCTACCAATTACCAATCCAGTTGATGGACATGATGTTCCTGTTCCTCATTTTGGAGTTATTTTAGAATGGGAAGTTTGGACTAATTTAGCTAGCTCATTGAAAGAAAAAGGAATTGAATTTATTATTGAACCAACCATTCGTTTTAAAGGAAAAGTTGGCGAACAAGCAACCATGTTCTTTTACGATCCAGAAAACAACGCCTTAGAATTTAAGGCTTTTAAAGATAGCACTCAGATATTTGCAAAATAGATGCAATTAGTAGAAACACATATTGCCATTCAATTAAAAACTCCTATTCGATTGCAAGAATATGCTGTGGGTATTTTCAATACCATTCCTACAAAATCGGGAATCAAAAAAGCCATTAAAAAAAAGCTTATTTTAGTGAACGGAGCTATTGCATCAACTGCATTATTTATCAATGGAGGAGAGAAAATTGAACTGTTTCAATTAGATACAGAAACAGATTTTAAACGCTTAAATCTCTCTCTAGAAGTGGTATTTGAAGATGATTTTTTAGCAGTCATTTACAAACCATCTGGTGTTTTAGTTAGCGGTAATAAATTTGTGACTATTGCCAATGCACTAGCCCAAAACTTACAGAAAAGCGCTGAACCAGACGCTGTAAAACCGCAACCAGTTCATCGATTAGATTACCCTACAAGTGGTGTTTTATTAATTGGAAAAACGAGTTCAGCAATTACTGCTTTAAGCCAATTGTTTGAAACAAAAAACATTCAAAAAACCTACCATGCAGTTTGCATAGGTAAAATGCAACATACAGGAACTATTGATTTTGCAATTGAAGACAAAGAATCACATAGTTCTTATAAGGTACTAAAAACAGTGAATTCACCTCGATTTGAGTTTTTAAACTTGGTGAAATTATCCCCAAAAACAGGCAGAAAGCATCAGCTAAGAATTCATTTATCCTCTATAAACAATCAAATATTAGGAGATAAAGAATATGGAAACCCAGCACTAATTTTAAAAGGAAAAGGACTGTACTTACATGCCTCTACTCTAAGGTTTGAACACCCTTTTACGAAAGAACATATCACTGTCTCAAAAGAACTTCCTAAAAAATTTACAAAGATTTTTCCTGAGTAACTTTAGCAAGTGTCCGTTTTAATTTATCAATCAATTCATAAATTTCTTCTTCATTATAGGTTGCAAATCCTAGTCTAATAGCATTGTGTTTTGTTTTCTGAGGATCGTATCTTGACCAATCACCAATTACTAACTCATTTTCTAAAGCAATTTTCGATACAGCATCCCAAGAAATATCTTTACGCAGTTTTAACCAAATAGCCATTCCTCCTTTGGGAATTTCAAACTCAAAACAGTCAGGTAGTTCTTCCATTAGAAGCCTACATATTAAATCTCTACGTACTTTATAAACTTTCAATATTTTTTTAATATGCCTGTCTAAATCTCCATTTTCAATAAACTCAGCAAAAGTCAATTCTAACAATGCATCTCCCTGTCTGTCTACGATTCTTCTTAAATTAGCTGCTTCATTCACAAATTCTTTTGATGCAATCAAATATCCAATTCTAAATACTGGTGCCACTGTTTTACAAACAGATCCTATATAAATTACATTCCCGTTCGTATCGTGACTTGCCAATGGTAAAATAGGAGAATGCTTATAATTAAAATCGTAATCGTAGTCATCTTCTATAATTGCAAAACAATATTTCTTAGCAAGGTTTAACAAATGAATTCTTCGCTCTGCAGATAAAGTTACAGTTGTTGGATGATGATGGTGTGAAGTTACATACACCGCTTTTATTTGTTGCTTTTTACATATTGCTTCTATCTGACATGTATCAAGACCATTCTCATCTACATGCACCCGTACCAAATTTGCCTTCTGATTTTGAAATGTAAGATCAGCAGCAATATAATTTGTTGTTCCAACAATGACAGTATCACTTTCTTTTAATAATAATTGAGTGGTTAAATAAATTCCGTTCTGACTTCCTCTAGTAATTAATATATTGTCTTTAGAAATGTGCAGCCCTCTTGTTTTATTTAGATACTCAACTAAAACACTTCTCAGTTTGTCGTTTCCAAATGTAGAACCATAGGATAAATGCATATACGCCTCTCTCCGACTTGTTATACGTCTATAAATACGTGCAATTTCATTAATCGGGGTCAATCTTCCATCAGAAACTCCATCATTGATTGAGGTGAAGTTCTCTAAATTGCTTGTTAACGTATTTTTCAAAACTTCATTCTTATAAAATTTAAACCCTGCAGTTAACTTGAATTCTTTTTTAGTTTCATCTGATAATTTTTGTTGTTCTAGTTCTGGTAAGCTATTATGGACAAAAGTTCCCTTTTTAGGGATGCTTTCAATCCAACCTTGTAAGGTCAATTCATCATAACAAGCAACGATTGTTTTTCTGTGAACGCCTAATAATTCTGATAAGGTTCTACTACCTGGCAATTTTGTTTTTGAAGGTAATCTGTTTTCTTTTATTAGCTCAATAATCTGCTTAGATAATTGTAAATACAAAGATTGGTTACTACTTCTATCTAATAAAATACTGGTTTTATAAGGAAACATACCTGGACTACTGGTTATATTTATTCTGGATGATTACAACAGTCCATAAATGTATTATTTTTGACGCAACAAAACAACATAAAATGAAAAAATCAGATTTAAACACTAGTGAATACCACGAATATTACTCAAGATATATTGATAAGTTACATGACGAAACTGACTTAATTGAAGGATATATATCAGGTAAAAACAGCATGGTAGATTTTATCAATTCAATTCCAAATAACAAACTACTTCATAAATATCAACCAGAAAAATGGAGTGTTAAAGAAGTGATACAACACTTAATAGATACTGAGCGTGTATTTATGTATCGCTGTTTAAGAATTGCTAGAAATGACAAAACAAATATTGAAGGTTTTGAACAAGATAATTATGTAAAACCATCTGAGGCAGATTCTAAATCTAAAGCAGAATTGATTAAAGAGTTTTCTATTAATAGAGAAAATTCAATTGTCCTTTTAAAAAGTATCTCTGATAAGAACTTATGTTTTATTGGTACTGCTAACGGAGCTGTAATGTCTGCAAGATCAGCTGCTTTTACAATATTAGGGCATGACATGCATCATACAGAAATTATCAAAGAACGTTATTTATAACATTAGTTAACAACAAATGAGAAAGATTGGTTTGGTTGGAGGAATCAGTTGGGTTTCTACAATTGAGTATTACAAACTTATTAACCAAGGGATACAAAAAGAACTTGGAGGTTTAAATTATGCCGAATGTATTATGTATTCAATAAACTTTGGGGAGCTTCAAAAAATAGGATGGGCTAATTCTTATCAATTGCTATTCAACGCATGTAAAACCCTACAAGAAGCGAATGCTGATTGTATCGTTCTCTGTGCAAATACAGCACATATGTTTATAGATCAATTGCAAAAAGAAATTTCAATTCCAATTATAGACATCGTATTAGAAACTGCAATTGAAGTAAAAAAACACACTATAAATTATGTTGGACTCTTGGGGACTAAGGTTACTATGGAGCAGGATTTTTTCACTAAAAAACTTGAACAAAACAATATTGAAGTAATAATTCCTGGAGATCAATATACAAGAGATTACATTCAAAATACCTTAAAAAACGAATTAGGGAAAGGTGTTTTTAGTACAGAAACAAAATCAAAATATCTTTTTATTATAAACAAAATGATTGATGAAGGAGCACAAGGGATCATTCTAGCATGCACAGAAATCCCTTTATTCCTCACGAAAGAAGACATAAGGGTTCCTGTTTTTAACACAACACAAATTCATTCAAATGCTGCAATTAACTTTGCAATTAACAAATAGAATACCATGGAAGAATATCAAAAGTCAAAATTAAATCGTGTAAAGCGAGGAGCTAATAGAGCGACCTACGATGTTGAGAAAATTAACAACATTTTAGATGCTGGCTTTATTGGCTATGTAAGTTATAACTTTAAAGCAAAGGCAATTTCAATTCCAATGGCTTATGGAAGAAATGGAAATAAAATTTACTTGCATGGGTCACAAGCCAATAGAATGCTAACAGCATTATTAGACGTAAAAGAGATGAGCATGACAGTTATGCATTTAGATGCCTTGGTTTTAGCACGCTCAGGATTTCATCATTCTGTAAATTACAGGTCTGCAACCTTATTTGGTAATGCCAAAAACATAGAAGATCCAATTGAAAAGATGGCTGGGTTAAAATGTTTTATGGAACATATGATGCCGGGAAGATGGGACGGAGTTCGAGAAATGAACGAAGAAGAGTTTGACAGAACCTTAGTTGTAGAAATGGAAATTGAAACAGCTTCTGCTAAAATTAGAGATGTTGGAGTTTCTGATGAACCTGAAGATATAGGCTTACCAATTTGGGCAGGTTTAATGCCAATAAAACAAATAGCCGAGTATCCAATTGCTGATAAAGATTTAACTGAAGAGATGGAAATCCCAAAACACGTTTTAGATTATTATAATAAAAATAAATAAGGTAAATTAGCTGCTCGACTAAACTAATTATCTCTAGGAATGAAAAAAGTATTTAAAATACTTGGAATATTTTTGGCAATACTAGCAATAGTAATTGCCATTTTTTATTATAAAAATAACGAGGCCTTACCAATAGGTGTTCAAGGAAAAGAAGCAGATAATTTAGCATCTAAAATGCTTACTGCTTTAAATTATGAAGCTTATAAAAACACAGAGTATTTTGACTGGTGTTTTCGAGACAATCATCATTTCAAATGGAACAAGTTAGAAAATAAAGTTACTGTAAGTTGGGACAACAATGAAGTTATTTTAGATACCAAAAACCCTAATAAATCAATAATTATAAAATCTGAAGAAAATAGCACTCCAACTAAATTAATTAAAACCGCTACAGAATATTTTAATAATGATAGCTTTTGGTTAGTTGCTCCTTTTAAAGTTTTTGATTCAGGTGTAAAAAGAAGTATTGTAAAACACGAAGGAAAAGATGCTTTATTGGTAACCTATACTTCTGGTGGATCTACACCTGGAGATTCTTATTTATGGATTTTAGATGATAATGGCTTGCCAAAAAGCTATAAAATGTGGGTTGATATTATTCCAATTGGTGGCGTTGAAGCTACTTGGAATACTTGGATAACAACGAGTACTGGAGTGATGCTACCTACAAAACATACGATCCCATTATTTGGAGTAGAATTAAATATGGGGAAGGTAAAATCTAGCAATCCAAAAGCGGATGCATTGGCACATAAAATTCTAAAAACCATAAAGCACGATGCCTACAAAAAAACAAGATATATAGAATGGAGCTTTAGAGGAAGACGTTCTTACAAATGGGATAAACAAAAAAACATAGTAGAATTAAGTGGTATTGGTAATAAAATAATAATCCATCCAGATAATATGACAGAAAGTAAGATTCTTATAAAAGGAAAAGAAGGATTTGAAGATAAAAGTCGAATTATAAGTAGAGGTTTAGCGACCTTTAATAATGATAGTTTTTGGTTAGTTGCACCTCATAAACTTTTTGAACCTGGAATTATAAGAAGTATTATAAACATTGATGGTAAAGATGCGCTAAAGGTAAAATACACATCTGGAGGAACAACTCCAGGAGATTCATATATATGGATTCTTAATGAAGATTATTTACCTATAAAATACTTAATGAATGTGCCAAGTATGAAAATGAACCGAGTTCCCGCAACTTGGGATGACTGGTTTGTTACAGAATCAGGGACACTATTACCTAAAAACCACACATTTTCTAGCGGAAGAAAATTGAGTATGGGAGATGTAAAAGCTTATAATTAATAATTATATTTAGAGTATGAATTCAAAAGAAATTTCAAACGGAATATTAAGAGCATTGGCAATAATTGTAGGTGTAATACTACTAGGTTATTTTTTATATGCCATTCAATCGGTAATCGTATATATCATTATAGCTGCAGTAATCTCTTTAATTGCACGTCCATTAATTCTCTTTTTAAGAAAGCGATTAAAATTTCCGAATACACTTTCTGTGATCACAGCAATGATTGCCTTAATAGGTTTAGTAATTGGAGTTATCGGTATGTTTGTGCCATTAATTATTAAACAAGGAGAAAGCTTATCTCTACTACAAACAGATAAATTGCAGCAAAACATACAAAGCGTAATTAATCATGTAAATGAATATTTTCTTTCAAAGGATATCAATTTACTTTCTGAATTAAAGAATATTGATTACTTATCAGGTTTTCAAGCAATTCCAAATTTACTAAACTACGTTGCAGGAACTTTAGGATCTCTGAGCATTGGGCTGTTTTCTGTATTATTTATTTCATTTTTCTTTATGAAAGACAGTCGATTATTGAAAAATGCAATATTAACAATAATCCCTAATAAAAGTGAAAGCAGGTTTTCTAAGTCTACAGAAATCATTAAAGATTTATTATCAAGATATTTTATTGGGCTTGTTTTGCAAATAACCATCCTCTTTGTTTTATACACTATAATTTTATTAATTTTTGGAATTAGTAATGCAGTAGTAATCGCATTTTTATGTGCTTTACTAAATTTAATTCCATACATAGGGCCAATGATTGGCGCTGTAATTATGTTTCTATTATCAATGACAAGTAATCTTGGTCATGATTTTCAAACCGAAATACTACCAACAACATCTTATGTAATGATTGGATATTTAATTGCGCAACTGGTAGATAATTTCTTTAGTCAGCCATTTATCTTTTCAAAAACAACAAAATCACATCCATTAGAAATTTTCTTAATTATCATCATTGGTGGTTTGCTTTTTGGAATTATAGGAATGATAACCGCCGTGCCTATGTATACAGCTTTAAAAGTTATTTTAAAGGAGTTTTTATCTGAGAATAAGATTGTTAAATCTCTAACCAAAGACATTTAATTGAATCCTGAAATTTTATATCCAGAAGTTCAGCAGTTTATTAATGACAATTTAAATGCTGATACCTCAAAATTGCTCTTCAAAGGAAGTCCCTTTGCTTCAATTTCTATTCAAGAATTGGTCACTCAAATTGTTTCTAAGAAGAAATGCATAAAAAAGCTCCCAAACTGGCATCAAACAGAAAACATATATTATCCACCTAAAATTCATATAGAACAGACCTCTTCAGAAATCACTGCAGCCTATAAGTCATCACTAGTTTCGGGCAATTCAATCATTGATATTACAGGTGGTTTTGGGGTTGATTGTTACTACTTCTCAAAGAAACTAAAACAGGTAACTCACTGTGAACTAGACACAAACTTATCAACAATTGTTAAGAACAATTATGAACAATTGAAAATTGACAATATTAATTTAGTTTCTGGGGATGGAATTGAATTTTTAAAAAACAATCCCCAAAAATTTGATTGGATCTATATAGATCCTTCAAGAAGAGATTCAATTCATAAAAAAGTATTTTTACTAAAGGACTGTCTACCAAATGTCCCCGATAATTTAGACCTTCTATTTACAAAATCTGATCACATACTTGTCAAAAATTCTCCAATTTTAGATCTTTCAAAAACAATAGATGAATTACGCTTTGTAAAAGAAATTCATATTGTAGCTGCACAAAATGAAGTGAAAGAATTGCTATTTGTTTTAGAAAAAAACTACAACAAAACAATACATATAAAAACAATAAATTATTCAAAAAATAACATTCAATCATTTGATTTTCAGTGGATAAAAAATAATACATCCAATTATTCGGAACCGAAAAAGTATATTTACGAGCCCAATTCTGCAATTTTAAAATCTGGAGGTTTTCATGAAATCAGTTCTCAACTTAAATTAGAAAAACTACATCAGCATTCTCATTTGTATACCTCAGAAAAACGTATTGAGTTTCCCGGAAGAACTTTCCTTGCAGAAAATATATGCAGCTATGATAAAAGAGAAATTCAAAAGTTTTTAAAAGAGAACAAAGCAAATATTACCACAAGAAATTTCCCAGAAACTGTCGCTCAGATCCGTAAAAAAACAAAAATAAAAGATGGAGGATCTACCTATTTGTTTTTTACAACTGTTAACAACAATAAACATATTGTATTGATTTGTTCACAGGTTTTTTAACAATTTTTCATGCAATAAATTACTTATTTAGCTCAATTTATTACAACAACTTATTTACAGACAGTTATTTACATATATTTGTGCTATTATTTAGATTGTGATTTCTCATAATCTTCCCCCACACAGAGTGTTTTAATTTTAGGGGTTTAAAACACTTTGAAAGCCTTGATTTTTCAAGGCTTTTTTTATTGCAAAAAACTACTACTTATTGTTATTCACTTAAAAACAAACGCAAATACTGGTTGGTAAAGTATCACCAATTTTATAGTACTGGAACATTTCGTATTAAATATCTAAAAACATATAAAATTAAAAACCACCAAAACCTACCATAAATAAACATCTAGACAACAACTCTTCAACATAAAAAAATATCAACATAGTATAATCATTTAACAAAGCACCCTCTAATTTTAACAATAACTGTTAAAAAACATACAAAACAAGAAACACAACACCATGCATGTCAGTAAATTAGCTATATTTAAAGTATAACAATTACCCCCATTACAAAAAAAAGATAAATACATTTTATTTATTTAAGGGGAATAAAATGTATTTAGCCTCAAGAAATTGAGGCTTTTTGCCTTTTTAATGCACTTCAAACCTCGCTTCATATTAATTACCACTCTTCTATTGTTAGTTGTAATATTTTATTAAATTTATCCTTTATAATTTATAAGATGGCAAATAAGAATATTAGAACTCTATCCTCAAGAAAAGAACTAGATGACAATCTTTTTGAAAATATAGCAATAGCTTCACAAAAAGAAGATTCAAAAGAAAAACTACAAGAACTATCTAAACGATTTATGCTTGATGATTCTGTGGTTTTAGGCACAAGTACATTTTATGATTTTACTAGAGAAGAAAACAAGAATAAAAAAGTGCATGTTTGTACAGGTACAGCATGCATGGTTGCGCGTTCTCAAAGTAATTTACAAAGCAATCTAGAAAACCTTTACAATGCTGATGAAATTGGTCATGCAGCATGTGTTGGTCGTTGCCATTCTAATAACGCTTTTATGCATGATGATAAAACCTACAATGCTTCTACAAAAGAAGAGGTGGAAAACATCATCAAAAATAAAAGCTATCAAAAAAACGATTATAATATAGTGTCTAATACAACACCAATCTTAACTTCAAAAATTGATGATATTACTGCCTTTTATCAATTAGAGAAACAACACAAAAACACTCCTGAAAATACCATTCAACAATTAAAGACTGCTAATCTTAGAGGTCGTGGGGGAGCTGGGTTTCCGTTTTGGTTTAAGTTAGACGCTGTTATCAAAGAAAATAACGAACAAAAATATATTGTCTGTAATGCAGATGAAGGAGATCCAGGTGCATATTCTGACATGTACTTAATGGAACATCAAGCTCATAAAGTACTCTTCGGAATGTATATGGCTGGGGTAACTGTTGGTGCTGATACAGGTGTTTTATACATCCGTGGTGAATATCCAGATTCAATTAAAATTGTTGGTGAAGCTATTGAAGAACTTAAGGAGAAAAACTTAATCGGAGATTTTAAATTCAAAATTATTCGAGGACAAGGATCTTATGTTTGTGGAGAAGAAACAGCTTTATTAAATTCTATTGAAGGGTTGCGTCCAGAAGTTCGTGTTCGCCCCCCCTATCCTGCACAATACGGATTGTTCGGGAAACCAACGGTATTAAGTAATGTAGAAACCTTTGCTAACATTCATTGGATATTAAAAAATGGCGGAGATGCTTATGCTGCTTTAGGAACAAAACAATCTACAGGAACAAAATTGGTTTCTTTAGATAGTTTTTTCAATACTCCAGGAATGTATGAGATAGAAATGGGAACACCTTTACAAACCATTTTTGCTGCGTTTGGAGGCGGGTTTAAATCTGAAGTAAAAGGATTGCAAATTGGTGGTCCATTAGGAGGAATTGTGCCCATGCACAAAATTAAAGACTTAACTTTAGATTTTGAGTCATTAAACACAAATGGGTTCTTATTAGGACATGCAAGTTTTGTATCAATTCCAATTGATTTTCCAATGGTACAATTCTTAGAACATTTAATGGAGTTTACTGCGGATGAATCTTGTGGTAAATGTTATCCATGTAGAATTGGTTCACACAGAGGAATGGAAATGCTACAAAAAGCACAAAATTCTGATTATAAAATAAACAGACAATTATTCGACGACTTATTAGAAACCTTAGAAATTGGCTCTTTATGTGCTTTGGGTGGAGGAATTCCTTTACCAGTAAAAAATGCATTGCAGTATTTTAAGGAGGAATTAAATGAATATTTTACTAACGACTAAAAACATTTCACAAAGTTGCACTAAGAATTACAAAGGCTCACAAAGAAATAAAAATGACTGAAAACGAAATATCTAGTATCGTACTTGGAAAATCGATTGAAGTCCATAAACAATTAGGACCAGGTCTTTTAGAATCTGCATATCAAGAATGCTTATATTATGAATAAATGAAGGTTTAAAAGTTGAAAAAGAAAAAGCATTGCCTATTGTTTATAAAGAAATAAAATTAGACCATGTATATAGAATAGATTTATTGATCGAAAATAAAGTAGTCATTGAATTAAAAACTGTTGAATTTTTAACAGACGTTCATACTGCACAAATATTAACATATATGAAATTAGGAAACTATAGATTAGGGTTGTTATTGAATTTCAATGTTAAATTATTAAAAGAAGGTATAAAAAGATTTATCTTATAAAAACTTTGTGTAACTCTGAGTTTCTTTGTGAATCTTAGTGTAATAATAAAATTATGAAGACAGCATATATAGATAACGTAGGATATGAATTCAATTCTGGAGAAACAATTTTAGAATTTGTAAGAAGAATTGAAAGCAACAAAGATGCCATACCAACCATGTGTCAAGATGATCGTTTAGAAAATTTTGGTTCCTGTAGAGTCTGTTCTGTAGAGGTTGCACGTGAAAAAGATGGACCAACAAGAACAATGGCTTCTTGTCATACTCCCGTTGGAGAAGGTTTATACATTTATCACAATACTGATAAAATGAAACGCCTTCGTAAAAACATTGTCGAGTTGGTTTTAACAGACTATCCCGCAGACAAGATTTTTGCACCTTCAACTAAAAAAGCAACCCCTTTTCAAGAAACGATTGCACAAATCGGGATTCCGAATGTTCGCTACCCAGAAGGATCAAATCATCTAGATATTGAGCCAGATAGAGTACATCCATATATCAAATCAGATTTATCACAATGTATCAACTGTTTTCGTTGTGTTAGAGCTTGTGAAGAAATTCAGGGAGAAATGATTCTAGGAATGTCGGGTCGAGGTTTTGCAACCAATATTATCAAAGGGTTTGATACTTCTTTTGATGAATCTGCTTGTGTATCATGTGGCGCTTGTGTTCAAACATGTCCAACTGAAGCATTGACAGATAAATACGAAACCAAAACATTAATAGCAGATAAAACAGTACGTACAACTTGTACCTATTGTGGTGTTGGTTGTCAGTTAGAAGTTTCTGTGATTGATGGAGATATTAAAGGAATTCAAGCACCAGAAACGGCAGAAGTAAACGAAGGGCATACTTGCTTAAAAGGACGTTTTGCATTTGAATTTTACAATCATGCTGAGCGTTTACGAGAGCCGATGCTTAAGAAAAATGGAAAATTTGAAGAAGTTTCTTGGGATGAAGCTTATGATTTTATTGCTTCAAGAATGATTGCAATCAAAAATAAATATGGCGCTGATGCTATTGGTGGAATTTCATCATCAAGAGCAACCAATGAAGAGAATTATTTAATGCAAAAAATGATTCGTGTTGCTGTAGGAACTAACAATATTGACGGTTGTGCACGTGTATGCCACGCTCCTACTGCTTACGGAATGCAACAATCTTTTGGGACTGGAGCTGCAACAAACTCTGTTGAAGACTTGAAACAAACAGATGCTATTTTCTTATTTGGAGCAAACCCAATCAAAGGACATCCTGTTACTGGGGCTAAGATTAAACAAGCTTTTATGAAAGGTATTACTTCTATTGTGGTAGATCCTATCAAAACAAAATTAGCTGATTTAGCAACCTATCATTTACAAATTAGGCCAGGAACAAATGTGGCTATTTTAAACATGCTCTGCCATTATATTATTGCAGATAATTTAGTAGATGACCATTTTATAAAAGACCATACAGAAAAGTACGAAGAGTTTAAAAGTCATGTTGAAGGATTAAACATGGACGAGTTATCTATTTTAACTGGAGTTGACAAAACATTGGTTAAAAAAGCTGCTTTTGCTTATGCTACTGCACAAAATGCCATGGAGTTTCATGGACTTGGGGTTACAGAGCATTTTCAAGGAAGTAAAACAGTAATGTTACTTTCTAATTTAGCAATGATGACGGGTAACATTGGTAGAAATGGTGTTGGATTAAATCCTCTTCGTGGACAAAACAATGTACAAGGAGCGGCAGATATGGGCGTTCAGCCACATCAAGGAGCTGGATATATGGACATCAATAAGCCAGAAGTTCAGCAATATTATGCAGATAAATACGGCGTTGAAAAAATGCCAGAACGTGAAGGTTATAAGATTCCACAGATGTTAGATGCTGCAATTGATGGGAAATTAAAAGCATTATACATTATGGGAGAAGATACCATTATGACAGATCCAAATACAAATCACAGTATCAAAGCATTTGAAAATTTAGAACTAATTGTTGTGCAAGAGTTATTTATGACGGCAACAACAGAAATGGCAGATGTCATTTTACCTGCTTCTTCATATTTTGAAAAAAACGGAACGTTTACCAACGGAGAACGTAGAGTACAACGTGTAAATAAAGTAGTTGAACCTATCGGAAACACGAAACCAGATGGTCAAATTATTATTGACATGATGGATCGATTGGGCTATCAGCAGCCAACTGGATTGACATACAATGCTGCGAATGTAATTGAAGAAATATCGGATGTGATTCCGTTTATGAAAGGACTTTCTTGGGATCGTTTAGGAGAGAATGGATTGCAATGGCCAATTAAAGAAGATGGAACAGACACAAAAATGCTACACATTGACGGAGCCTTTAAAAAAGGAATCGGTACTTTTCATCATTTCGATTTTGAAGAATCACCAGAGATTGTAACGCATGGAAAAAAATTCCCTTTTATCTTAACAACAGGAAGAGAATTAGAACATTACAATTCAGGCACAATGACTCGTAGAACTGACAATCAAAAAATATTAGCAAAAGATGTGTTGGAAGTGCATCCAAAAGATGCAATTAAAAAAGGAATTGAAGACCATGAAATCGTTCGGATATTCTCTGATCGTGGATCAGTAAAAATTCCGATTAAATATTCTAAGAATGTAAAACGTGGAGTTTTAAGAACTACTTTTCATCAACCAGAAGTGTTTATTAATATTATTACTGGAAGTGTTGGTGATAAAGAAACCATGACTCCAGAATATAAAGTTGTAGCCGTAGATTTTGAGCGAATTTAACCTAAAAAACAAATCGCATTTTACCTATGATGGGATTCTAGTTTCCAATGGAAATCAAACGAAAGTTTCTGATGGAATAGTTGTTGAAGCTGCCTTACAGATTAACATTAACAAAGAATCATATACAGTGGTTATGAGAACCCCTGGCCACGATTTTGAATTGATTAGAGGTTTATTGTTTGCAGAAGATATTTATAAAGGAACAAAAAACTTACACTTTGAAATTATTGAAGAAAAATCTAATGGGTTTTCGATCATCAACATCAATATTACTAAAGATAAACTAGGAAAAGGCTATTTAAACAAACGTACCTTATTGTCTGTTTCTTCATGTGGAATATGCGGAAAACAAAAATTAGAAGACATTGAATTAAAAGGAAATGCTTTAGAGAATAAACAATTATTTTCTTCAGAATCTATAGAAGAAATGTCTTTAAAAATGAGTGCATTGCAAGAGACTTTTAAACACACTGGTGGTAGTCATGCAGCGGCAATATTTGACAAAAACTATCAACTTCTTTCTATCAAAGAAGACATTGGCAGACACAATGCTGTTGACAAAGCAGTTGGAGAATTAGTACATCAAAATAATTTAAAGCAAGCATTTTGCATGTTGGTTAGCGGGAGAGTTTCTTATGAAATTGTTTCGAAAGCATTTATAGCTAAAATCGGAATTATCGTTGCCGTTTCTGCCTGTTCAAGTTTGGCTATTGATTACGCAAAAGAATTCGGAATTTGCCTCATTGGTTTTAGTAGAACCAATAAAATGACTATTTATGCAAATCCAACTAAAATTGAATAAATTATTATGAAAAAGACAAGTTTATTTTTACTTGCTATTATTACATCATTCGCTCTTTTTTCACAAGAGAACGCTACAACCCCAAAAAAGAAAATTCAAAAAAGTTTTGGGTCTATTGATTACCTTTCTATAAAAATGCCAATTGATGAAGACGGAAACCCAGAAGTTAATATGGGAATAACCGGAATTCATTACAACCTATGGCTGAATAAATCTATTTATACAGGATTGGGTTTTTATGGATCTGTTAACGGAAAAAGAGGAGGTTTGTTCACTTTAGGATTAAATTTAGGAATAAAACAAAACCTAACCGACAAGCTATTTCTTGATACAGGTTTTCATATTGGTGGCGGTGGTGGAGCTGGCGCTCCTGATGGTGGTGGCGCATTTATATTACCACATATAAACTTAGGCTACCAGTTTAAAAACTTCTCAACAACAGTAGGTTACAGTGCTATAAATTTCTTCGATAAAGGAAATATCAGCAACAAACAAATTCGATTAGGAATACAAATTCCACTGTCATTTGAACATGCCTCATTTAAAGAAAAAGAAAAATCATTTACAGTAAAAGAATTAAAGAACTCTTCTTGGAATCAATTTTCAAAAAGAATTTCAATGATGATTCACATAAATAATTTGACCCCATATGGAAATTCTCAATTTTCAGATGGCGCTTCTTTAAATGGAAAAACAATTCGTTTAGCAGGCTTTGAGTTCGATACTTATTTAACAGACAATTGGTTTGCTTTTTTCAAAGCCGATGGAGCCTTTCATGGAATAAGAGGCGGCTATATGGATTTATTTTTAGGCGCTGGATATCATTTTTCTATGAATAAAAACCGCACCAACATTCTCGCTAAATTCGGAATAGGAGCTGGTGGTGGTGGTGGTGCAGATACTGGTGGTGGATTTTTAGTATATCCAGATATTTCTATTGAACAAAAAATTTACAACCATGTATATTTTTCTATTAATAAAGGGTATTTATCATCTCCAAATCAAAATTTCACAAGCTCAACTTTAGGTTTTGGTCTCAAATATTACGTAGATCATTCAGGGATAAAAAATACGAGAACTACTACTAATAAAAACAAATTTAAAGGCATAGAAATCAGTATTGGGCAAGAAATGTACTTAGACGCCAAAAGAATGCTACAAGCTACAGAAAACATGCATCAAATAGCACTACAGCTAAATGTATTCCTTTCAAGAAACATATATATAGCAGGACATACATCATTTGCTAATTTTGGAAATGCTGGAGCCTATGCTGAAGGTATTGTTGGTATTGGATATCAAACCAACCCACTATTAAACAAAAAAATACAACTATTTACTCAAGTTTTAGCTGGAGCAGCTGGAGGAGGTGATATTAGTACTGGACAAGGGTTGATAATCAAACCAAGTATCGGTTTAAATTACCATCTAAATGACAAACTTAAAATTAGAACTGCTATTGGAAAAGTGAAGGCACGTGGAGGCGCATTAAAGAGCACAAGTTTTAGTTTAGGCTTAAGCTATAATCTTAGTTTTTTAACAGCTAATTAACACTATACAAATTACTTAATTAGCTAAAACCGATATATTTACATCATTCAAATAATTAAAACTAACTCTCATGAAAAATTTAAAAATTTTAGCGGCTACGCTATTATTAATCGTTTCTTGTAAAACGGAAACAAAAAAAAGTGACAACACCGTCTCTGATGAATTATTAGCAAAAGCGACAGCCATTCATAAACGTGTAATTACTTTAGATACTCATAATGATATTAATGTAAACAACTTTACAGATAGCATTAACTACACACAAGAATTAGACAATCAAGTAAACCTCCCTAAAATGAAAAAGGGTGGCTTAGATGTATCCTGGTTTATTGTATATACCGGACAAAAAGAACTGAATCAAAACGGCTATGACAACGCTTATAAAACCGCCATTTCTAAATTTAATGCGATTCATAAATTAACAAAAGAGATTGCACCGAATGAAATTGAATTGGCTGTAACTTCTGATGATGTTAGAAGAATTAGTGCAGCTGGTAAGAAAGTTGCCATGATTGGTATTGAAAACGGGTACCCTGTTGGAACAGATATTAAAAGAGTAAAAGAGTTTTATGACTTAGGTGCTAGATACATGTCATTGTCTCATAATGGTCATAGCCAATTATGTGATTCTAATACTGGAGAAAGAGATAATATTTGGCTACATAATGGAGTAAGTGATTTAGGAAAAGAAGTGATTAAGGAGATGAACAAGTGGGGAATCATACTTGATGCTTCTCACCCAGCGAAGTCATCTATTAAAGAAATGATTGCACTTTCTAAAGCACCAATTATTGCTTCCCATTCTTCTGCAAGAGCATTGGGAGATCATAGCAGAAACTTAGACGATGAGCAACTCCAATGGATCAAAGAAAATGGTGGGGTAGTACAAACTGTTGCTTTTAAATCTTATTTATATCCAGATAAAAACAAAAAATTTCAAGAAGCTCAAAACGCTGTTTTAAATAAAATTGCGAAAGAACAAGGATTCGAAATTTTAGGTTGGAGAGCAGTTAGAGCTTTAGAATACGAAAAAAGAACAAGCTATATGACTCAATACAATAAGGTAAAAGAACTTGCCAAAGACATTAAGATAGATGCCAAGCCTGTTGATGTTGCTGATTTTGTAAATCACATTGACTATATGGTTGGAAAAATGGGAATTGACCACGTTGGTATTAGTTCTGATTTTGATGGCGGTGGTGGAATTAATGGATGGTCTGATGCTTCTGAAACCTTAAACGTTACTATTGAATTGGTGAAAAGAGGATATACTGAAGCTGAAATTGGAAAGCTTTGGAGTGGAAATTTACTTAGAGTGTTGGATAAAGTACAAGAAGTTGCTTTAGAAATACAAAGCCAGGAAAAATAGTTGAAAAAACACGATTACCAATAATTTAAAACGCTTAAAAGAAATTTTAAGCGTTTTTTATTTTTTATAAAAACGTTCTAAGTGTGTTCTAAGAGACTGTATACACACATTACTTTAAGAATTAAACTTAAGAATTGAACGCCTAAACCACTCAAACCTGTTTCTTATCGATAGTTAATAGTTTTGGTTAATTATATAATTAATTTTATTCATTAAATAATCCATGTATTATTATGAATATCTATATGTTACAAAGCGTTCCGCCTCCAATACCTCCTCCACCTCCGCCAGGTTTACCAATAGATATAAACATTTGGATTCTATTTAGTTTGGCAATAGTTTATGGGGTATTTATCATCTTAAAGAAAAAAGAGAAACATTATTAAACTATAGTATATTCTCCATATCAACCATTTACTGAAATAAAACAACCATTGGGCTATAGTAAATAACCGTTAATCGAAAGTACCGATACATCACTTAGAGCTTCCAATACCTTTGAAATAACAATTACAAATAATGAATCCTAAAACCTAACGTCATGATCAACTCAGAAAACATATTCGTACTTGTCTTAATAGCCTTTGGCATTGCTTCTTTAATCATACTAAAAAAATACAGAGAAGAAATAAGTACTTTAAAAAGTCAACTAAAAGAGGAAGAAAAATAACATTAAATTTCAATTATTTCGGGGGAACCTAATTGAATTTTATAAAAAGCACTACATCTAGTAGTGCTTTTTTAATTGCTTATGATAGGTGCTTTTTAACAGGTTTCCTTAGTATTGAACCTTTCCCAATGACAACAGTGAATAAAAACAGATAAACACAAAAAATTAATGGGTTAAAATCTTTAACTACTCGTTTTTTTGCAATAAAATGCTACATGTTAAATAGCTGGTTTTATTTCTATAGCTATTTTTCTTTTCAAAATTTATAGTAATAAGCTCTCCTAATTGTAATTTCCCTAAAAAGTTTACCATTCTTAATAATGAAATAAAATCTCCTTTAATTTCGAAAGAATAGGTTGTCAATTTGGTAATGTCTGTACTATACGAATGAGGCTGATTAAAGCTTAGTATCTGTAATTTGTTTTTTTTAACAAAACTAGTTACGTTTTGAAGCAGCGTTTGCTGGAATGAGTTATTAACTAAAATGTTTCTTTTTTTAAGAATCGCATCTAATTGCAGCTCTTTATTTTGTAAACTAGAAATTTTGGTTGAAATATTACTTAATAATAATTTTTCTGTCGTTAATTCAGCAACCATTTTCTGAGTTTCAAAAGTTTTAGAAATAGTAAACTTATATACTATAAAAAGCAATGTTACAAACCCAATTACTAAAATTTTATTTTTAAGTTTTATATCCATTTTAACTTTTAATTTTTATAGTAAACTCAAAAGTTGAAGTGCTGTTCTTCCCTTTTCCATGCGAAATAATTACAATTTTCTCAATCCAGTGTTTTAACTCTAATTCTGAAGTCCAATTTGAAAACGAATCATTATTCTTCGAAATCCCTTTCACTAATATTGTATTCTCTGTTACTTTTATTTCTTTATTTTTTTTAATTGATTTTGATAATGGCTGAAAATAGATGATACTTAATTGTATTTTTTTTGGAATCGACTTTCCTAATTCATTTAAATACCATGTGGTTTTAGAAGAGGATAAAGAGTTAATGCTTTTGGTAAGTTCAACTTTTTGTTTCACTCTTTTTTGTAGTTGTAATAGTTCATTTTTTGAGTTGCTATTAATCAACACATCGTTATTTAGCCTTGTCATTTCTGAATGTGCACGACTAAAAATCATGAAATTAATTAATAAAATAGAAAAAACAATCCCCAATGCTGCTTTAAACCCAACGCTGTTAAACCTATGGTTATCGTATCGGGTTTTTAATCCACTCTCAATAACATCAAAATTTGATGCGTTGCGTACTGTATTATAGAAATAGGATAAAATTCCACTTAAGCACAATATATGTTTATTCGAAATTTTCAACTCATTAATATCGTATTCGGTCGTATCAAAATTACTTTTTTCAATTCCAACAATCTTATGCTCTGAAAAAGAAACTGTGCTATTAGAGGTTTCAATTTCTGATTGTTTTAAAAATGGCATTAAAGATCTAATCACTAAATTTTGTAGAGAAAAACCAATAACCGAAATCCCTTTTGTTTGGTATTCAGCTATTAAATTATCAATGTATGTTTTTCTACAAATTGCCACAAAATTGCCTTCCTTATTTTGCGAAAATTCATAGTAAAATTCAGCCATTTTTACACTTGGAAAAACTGCTTTTACAGCATTTTCTTTATCTAAAACTGTTGCATCAACCTTTTTTAAAAGAACATGTTGATTGTTGACAATTAAAAAAAGATGTTTCTGTGCTTTTAAATTCTCAAAAAGTTCAGGTTTTGATGAATACTGATCTTTGTTGCTACTAGTTAATTCTTTTTTTACTTTTTTTAGCTGTAAGGCATAAAAAACTTCCAAAGACTTTGCATCGACAGTGTGTTCTACTGCGCAAAATGTGTTTCCATATGTTAAAAGTTGTCGAATCATTTATTAATGATTGTTGGCTTAATTAATACAGACAATTTCATTTTAGATTTTGTTCTTGTTCTTTTACTAAACAGGTATTTAATAATAGGAATTCTCGCAAGAAATGGAACTCCAGAACCTGCATCATTTTTTAAATTTTCTTCTAAACCACCGAGAATAATTACTTCTTGATCTTTAACTCTTATAGTAGATGTAAACTCTCTAGTATTAATGCCAGGAGGCGCTTCTGGATCAATTTTCTTACCATTAAAACTAGACTGAATTACCTTTATACTTAAGGTAATCTGACCATCTCCAGAAACAATTGGCCTTATTTTTATTGCTAAATTTGCATCTACAGGTATATAGTTTTTAATTTCTCTTGTTTGTGGATTTTGAGACCCAATAATATCTGTTACGGTTTCTACATAATAAGAACGTTCTCCATTTGAAAGTCTTGCTTCATGTCCATTTAATGCTGTTAATTGAGGTGTAGATTTTATCTCCAGATCTCCATTGGTTTCTAATGCTTCAATTTTGGCATAAAAATTAGGAGTTACTTTTCCTAAATTAAGAGACTCAAACCCTTTAAAACCTCCAATGATTTTATTTATAGAGTTTGCTCCTAACGTTAAGCTTGTACTTGGGTAAACACCTCCTTTTGTTGTGGTAGGGGCATCGCCTATTCCTAAAGAGATACCTGTAGAAACAGATGCGCTATTACTAACTTCTAAAATCATTACATCAATGGTAACAACTGGCACTGGTTTGTCAATTAATTTGATGAATTTTCTAAATTTATCTATTCGCTGTGATGTGCCACTTACAATAAAACTATTATGTTCTACATCACTTTTTATTTGTAATGAATCCCTTATTTCTTCGGGAATGATATTTAATAAATCTTGATGTTCGGTTTCTGAATTGACAGCTCCCATTTTACCAAAAGTGCTAGGATTTGGACTTGAATATTGCCTAGAAGTAGGCCTTGATCCATTACTTAATGATCTAGTTGGATTGGTGTAATTATTTCGATTTGAAATATTATTACTATTTACATCCTCTTTAGGTTCATTCATTATTTGAATGGTTCTATGTATTAACGGAATAACTGCTGTATTTCTAACAGAAGCTTGACTGTTTTTACCAAAAAAATAAATATTATTCTCCTTTTTATATGAATAATCTGTAGCTGTTTCAAAAATGTAATTTAATAGCGTATCAAAATGGATGTTTGATGCCTTAAAAGAAGTAGTTTCTGTTGTTGGTAAGGCAGAGGTCGTAAAAATATTTGCTTTTAAATCTAAACCTATTTCGTTTACAACCGTTGCAATAGACACGTTGTTTAAATTTACATCTATTATTTTGTTCAATGTATCTACTACTTTAAAATAAAAGTTCTTGCTTTTAAAAGATTGTCTATTTCTTGAATTGGAAGTGCCATTGTTTACATTGTCAGAAAATTGATAGAATCCCTTTTTTGTTTTGACAACACGCAATTTGCTGGTTAATGCAAGCTGATTTAATGCTGTTTTTAATGGTAAGTTTTCTAGGTAAATAGTTAACTCTCTATCAGCCAATATGGGCTCATAAAAAATGTTTTTACCTGTTTCTTGTGTGATTTTTTTAAAGACAACATCTAAACGATTCTTTTTTAAATCTAAAGAGATTTGCTTTTTTGCTGTATCATAAGTAATTAAAACTTCCTTTGGTTTTGGAGCTTTCGCCTTCTTTTTATTAATGGTAATGATAGACCCTATAATGTTGATGTCTAGATTGTATTTTTGAGCACTAAATATCAATACATTTTTAATAGTAGATTTCGGAAAGTTATGGTTTACCAAAATGCTATTAAGCTCTGGGTTTACACTTATATTTAACTTATTTACATCTGCTATTGCCTTAATAAAACTAGGAAAAGTAGCATTGTTCATTATAGATTCAACATTTTTAGATAATGCTGGCATTACTTTCTCTAAACTATCTAGCCGTTGCTTAAGGCCGTTTATTTCTTTTACCGTTATGTTTTGCGCATTCATAAAAGAAAAACACAATAGAAATAGGAACGGAATTATATATCTTTTTATCACAATTTATAATTTAATATTATTGAACTTCAAACGAAGTGCTGGTATATTTAGTTTGATACTCTGTATTTATCGCTTTCACTCTCCATTGGTAAGATCCAATACTTAAGATTTTAGAAAAAGATGTTTTGGTTATTATAGTATCGAGTACTATTTGAGAAGCATTGGTAAATGTTGGTGTTGCAATCTGAATTTGATACGATTCAACATCTTCAACAACATTCCAATTAAAGTTAACAGCACCTTTGGTAACTGTAGTTCCTTCTGTTGGAGCTAAAATAGAAACGGTAGCATTAGAAATGTTTTCTACAAAAATAGCTTCACAGCTATATAACAATCCTATTGCTAATAGCAATAAAAAATTCTTTTTCATAAACAGGCAATTATTTTTGCATAAAGTTAAAAAATTATTTGATTTTTAATACATTTGAGGGAACGAATTCTAAATTGCTAGTTATGAAAAGATTTCAAAAAGTTTTAAATAAAAAAATACCTGCCTTTAATCTACAAGAATTAATGGTCGTATTGGTTATTATTGGTATTTTAATACTGATTGCCATGCCTACATTAATGCCAATGGTTGCTAGAGCAAAAGCTATTGAGGCTAAAGCTCAATTAACTTCTTTACATGGTTTGCAACGTACACATTTCTTTATGCATTCTACCTATAGCAATGATGTAAATACCATCGATTTTTTAGCTCCAAAAACAGTAAATGAAGGCGGTAACGCAAATTATGTGTACGAAATTATAGAAGCTACTAACACAACATTTAAAGCCACAGCAACTGCAATTAAAGATTTTAATGGCGATGGAAAATTTAATGTTTGGGAAATAGATCAAGATCAGAATTTAAAAGAGGTAGTAAAAGATTAACTACTTAGGTTTTGAAAAAGCTAAAGAAGTTTGGCTGAAATAACTAAATGAAAAAGCACTCCAATTGGAGTGCTTTAATTATTTTAACCACACGAAAGGATTCGTGCGGGAGCGGGGTTTATCTTTACTTAAATTTTATTCCTTTTCAGAAAAGGAAAGAATTTCTTTTTCCTCTCTATTAATTCCTCTGGAAATACCTTTTTTGCTTTATCAAAAACAAGACAAGAAATATTAATTACTTGGTTTTTATTTGTGTGTATTGCTATAAAATGATACTTACCGAAAAATTGCCAATCAATTCTATTATCATATGCTGGAGGTGTTAACCATAGTTCTACTTTTTTAATATCATCAAAAGAAAAAGTAATTGACTTATTGTTATTTTTATATAGAAAAGTATTGCCATTTTGTTTCAATACTACATCTATACTATATTTTCTATGATTGAAGTATAATAGAAATAGAGGCAATCCAAATATTAAGAACCAGCCAGATAATAATATCCCCGAAAAAAACTTTATTATAATATAAAAATCTTCAATTTTTTGATAATAAATATACCCTATAAACACGATAAAATATATTATCAATGTGCTAAGCATTATTTTATAAAAATAAACCCATCTAGATTTTTGATTCATACTATACTCATTAATCATATTTTTAAAATTTAATATGTAAAAAAAATGTAATTTGTAGTCTATAACTATCTTCTATTTTAGAAGATAAGATTATTTTATATTCTTTAGTCATTTCTAAAATTACAAATTATTAGTACTTCCAAATACTATTAGACATAATATTTTTAACTTCATTCAACATTGTTCCAAGATCATACCACTTACTGTTTCTTATTTTTGGATTAGGATGATTTCTCTTCGCATCACTTATTTCTGCGCCTGCTTGATAAATCATATCTCCCAAATAAACTATGCCTCCTACTGCAACTCCAGCTGGTCCACCTGCTGCTGAAGCAGTATATAAAGTTGCAGCAGTACCAGCTACTTTGTATGTATAATGGCCTCCCGTAATTCTATTTGATGCATAATCATCCAAATCTTTCACAGCACTTAAAGCTGTTAGTGCTCCTGATGTGACTTTTAAAACTCCATTGACAAATATTAAAGCTTTACCTGGGAATTTAATATCAACTTTAAAGTATCCGAAAATACTTCCATCTGGATAATAAACAGGAATAGTTTTTTTAATCTTTAAAACACCTACTGCAACAGTGAAAGCTGACACTTTGGAACTTACTGCTGAACTTATCAATGAGTAAAGAGAGTAATCCGGATTACTCGTGTGATCAACATTAAATATTTTCTCCCCTTTTTTATACTCCCTGCCTTCTTCTTCTGTACCGACAACTTCCCCTCCTCTTCGGTTTAAATATATATTTGAATCTCCATCATTTTCATAATCAGTAACCACTCCATCATCGTCAACAACTGTAGAAACCAAACCTGTTGGATCTTTAAAGAAGATAGGATTATTGTTTCCATATTGATATGGAGTTAAATTATAAGTCCCTTCTGACAGTTTATCAGCACCAAAAAATCGACCAACAGCTGGATCATATTGTCTCCAATCCATTTCATACATATCCAAGTCTAAACCTTCTTCAAACTCTCTTTCTACATACCCAAACTTCAACGCTATATTACTTGAAGTACTTACGTTATTATACCCTTTATGTTTTAAGCCAAAAGGATAGTAATTAACACGTTTTTTTTAACAGCGGGCACGTTTTTTCAGCGGTTACCTCCAAAAACTTCATTTTTTTTTAAGAACGTCCTTTCTACATCATCCTTGTAAATGTATAAAAATAATATCTCCTAAATAGTAACAAGCCGTTCTTTTTCCAAAGCTATATTAACATAATGTTGTCTTATAATCGCATTCCTTCCGCCTACGCTTCACCTGTACACTCGCTAAAAAGGTACACCGTATCTTTTCTCTACACTCGGTAATGTATTATAAGCACATTATGTATAAATAGCCACACACATTAAAACTAGGATTCATGTTTTCGTTTCTATTTGATAAAATTATGAAGAAGCTTTCATTTTAAAAACTAACGAAACTCCAACGCTTTATGCAACCTCTGTTTCGTTACTTTTTAAAACGTTTGTATATTATGGCTCATCATCAGATTTATTAACCGTTTTACGATTCTTATATGATTTAATTATTTGACTGATAGGGAGGATTTGTAATAATGATTTCAATTCTCCATTTACTGCTTTCATCTTTTTTACTGGCATTATCCAATAAGCCACCAGAACCGCTAAAAAAGTCATACATATAATTACCATTGCTTCCATATTTAATATTGTTATTTCGTTGTTTACTTTCCTTTTTAAAAATATTTCTCAAATGTGAGTTTTTAAACTCTTAAAAAAAAGGACATGCTTTTCACCCCTTTATTTACAAGGTATGTAAGTGGGTTGAAATATAAAAGGACAACTAAATTCTGTTTCCGTAGCTTCATTAACTTCTATTAAAATCAAAGTTAAATGCTTCATTTTTAATCTATCGTTCTAAATAAGTAAAACTAAGTTTTGAGCGGTAAATCGTTTTAAAAATAGATGATTTAGAGGTTGTTAATGTGGCGGAGAATCATCTGTTTTTAAAATGGCTTGTTTTTACCTACAAACCCATTTTCGATAATACCGTTATATTAGCCAAGCTTAAAAAGGAAGTTCTTTACGACCCTCGGTTTGTGGTTCCGAGTATCGTGTTATGCGGTTGGATTGCGGCTATTTTACATAATTTACATTATAACTACAACAGCGGTTGTATTATAATGCCAATTATGTTACTTTGCTTTGGGTAGTTTTTTATGCAATAGCTTTTTTTTGGGAAGCAGCTCTTTGTAAGCCTTTGTTTTGCACACTTTTTATGGATTGGTTTTGTAAATATATTTATCCCGATACTGAATCGAGTTCAGCACAAAGGGGAAATATATTTATAAAAGTCTGTTCTTATTCTTCTAAAATGTTAGGCTTACAATGTGCTGCTTTGAGCGTGGAGCATAAAAAACTACAATGCGGCTGCGAGCGGAACAAAACAAAATACAAAGGTTTTTGAAGTATGATAAAATTGGATTTTGTTTTGTGGGGATTTTATTCTGTATCTTTTTTATAACCTATTTTAGTTCTTGGATTCTCATTATCTTTCTTATCAATCAATTCATCCAAGTAGTTAAAAACCAATTCTATATTCTTACTATGATTAGATAATTTCTTTTTAATATCCTCAATGTCGAGTTTTAAACTTAAATTATCTGTTAAGATTTCGCGCATTTTTATAAATACTTCTATTATCTGGATGCTTACTTGTATTGCTCTTTCGCTTGTTAAAACATTAGCAACCATCATGATTCCGTGTTCAGTAAAAACCTTTGGTAAAACTGGTGAGAACTTTAATTTTTCGAGGTGGTCGCAATTTGCGACTACCTGTGTTTTTTCTTCTTTTGTTAACTCAAACATAAAGTTAGAAGGAAAACGGTTTATATTCCTTTTCACTTGCTCATTTAAGCGTTTTGTAGTAACACCATAAAGCTCTGCAATATCACTATCAATCATTACTTTTTGGTCTCTGATTAATAATATTCTACTTGCTATTAATTCGTTTGGAACTAATGATTTTCCGTTTGTATTCTCGCTCATTTTATACTGTGATTTCTATTGGTAAAAATAGGTTTTTAATTTTGATATTCTAGATTGGAACTTCAACTTATCGGATGAAAGTTATTTACTATTTCGTGTAAATTTTCTAAATCATCAATCAAATATCTTTCGGTTGAACTGATGTACCGATGCCCTGCCAACACTTGAACTTGTCTTAAATTATATTGCTTTAACCAGTTTGTAATAACACTTGCTCTTAGTTGTTTTACGTCTTTTACTTTAGCATTGTACTTCTTTAGTTTCTTTATTATTTGAGAAGTAATGGTTGTAAATCGTGTGTTTATTGGAAAGAGTTGTTCACTATAATTTTCCAATCGTTTTTGTAA
>MAAC01016514.1_pt1 | contig 43019 bp, 36 predicted proteins | sample 1115981 | NCBI WGS metagenome assembly MAAC01 (sample SAMN04961126, study PRJNA320927) | seawater metagenome | isolation source: sample BD02T64 sea water enriched with oil for 64 days | place: USA:Gulf of Mexico | collected 2013-07-27 | reverse complement strand
TTTTTGTTCATCCATTATTTAAAGAACCCTTATATGATTACTTTTGTTGTACAAATGTAATTAATAGTTATCATGTTTACAGGAATAATTGAAGCAATGGGAGAAATTTGTTCTCTCACGAAAGAAGGAAGTAATATTCACATTGAAATTAAAAGTCCTATTACTTCAGAATTAAAAATAGATCAAAGTGTTGCGCATAATGGTGTTTGTTTAACTGTTGTTGGAATAAACGATGAAAATTATGTGGTAACAGCTATTAAAGAAACTTTAGATAAATCTAATATTGGCGAACTTAAAGTGGGAAGCTTTGTTAATTTAGAACGGTCTATGAAGCTTGGTGAAAGATTAGATGGGCATATTGTTCAAGGACACGTAGACCAAACAGCAATTTGCACTTCAATTAAAGAGGCGGATGGGAGTTGGTATTTTACTTTTAAGTACGATAAAAAACAACAAAACATAACTATTGAAAAAGGATCGATTACTATAAATGGTGTAAGTTTAACTGTTGTAAACTCTAAAGAAAATGAGTTTAGTGTTGCTATTATTCCTTATACTATTGAACATACAAACTTTAGCACATTTAAAATAGGTGCTAAGGTAAATCTAGAATTTGATGTAGTAGGGAAATATATGAAAAGGCTTATGCAGCAGTATTCTTAGATTGGTGTTTTTTGTAAGCTATAAATACCCCGTACAATAATCCTATACAGATTAGGATTAAAATATTATCATCAATTGGAAGTTGTGGTGGTCTTCTTTGGCTAGGAGATGGTGGGCCTGAGCCACCGCCTTTAGACTGTGCAAGCATAATCGCACTATTAAACATTAATAGCACTACGGTTAATATTTTAACGATTTGGGATCGCATACAGCTGACGAAAATACTAAATTTTTATTAACAATTGTTAAAAAGTTTAATTTAACAATAAACCGAATGGATAAACTTTTGAATTATAATCTGTTATTAAAACAAAAAAATATTTTTTTGATTTATTAATTATACCCCAAATTGGTAGGTTATTTTTAATATGATTGACTTATTACTAAGATCAAATCCATTGGTATCGTTATTCTGATTATAAATTAGAAAGATGTCTGAAAGCGAAGAGTATCGCCATTGTAATTTTGAAAACACACTGAAATTTTCACTTTGAGAATTGTATTGTACGGTATTGTTAAAAAACAACTTATTGGTAAAACTAATAAGTGCTTTAAACTTTAATAAATGAAGATTTACATCTCCATAATTTTCTGGTAATGTAATGTCATTATAGTCATAAGAAATGCTAAAGTTTCCCCAATAACCAAAACGGATATTACCCATAACACTAAAGGCAGTTATATTTCCATTAAAAAAACCACCTAAGGTTGCAGAAGTTCTATAGGTTAATTGTTTTCGCTTATCTGAATTATAACTTAAAGAACCATTTGAAAAATTATAATTTTGAACTGGTAAATTGTCAAATTCTTCTCCTAAAAAATTGGTTGGATACTTCAAGTCTACTTCTCTATTCGACCCAGATAATGAAAAGCTAGATGTGTTTTTTAAAGCCAAATCGTAAGCTATATTATTTGCTCTTTCGTAGAACTCATTATCTTCATCTAAATAGAAGTCATTCCAAGTTCTTAAACTATGAGAAATGATTTTGCTTTCCTTGTTTTTGGTGTAAAGTGTGTAACGAAGCCACGGATTAATGAGGGTATAGCCTTCTCTTATTGTGGTATCGATTTCTGCATTATAATTAAAAATTCTTGGGGTAAAACCTAAATCGGCTTGGTAATCTTTATCAACTTTATCTAAGGTCCAACCAGATCCAAATGTCCTTGTCATGTAGTTTCCCTGAATTCCTAAATAATAACCTTTGCTGTTTTCATCAGTGACAGAAGAGTGAAACTTAACATTGTTATTAAAATTTCCTTTTTTAGAGATATAGGTAAACTCCCCACCATAATTTCTTGTATAATCATTTATTTCTGAATTGCTAGTCTCTTGTCTATTAATAAACAGTCCTTTTAATTGAGATCGATTTAACACTTTATAATTAAATGCAACAACGGTATTGTTTTGCGCATCGATTTCGTCTTCTTTTTTTGTTTGAACATTCATCACACCCAGCCTTAAATTGTTGGTAAGATTTCCTGAAGCCCTAACTCCATAAATAATGGGAGCGTCTAAACCTATTTGTCTTGAGAAAAAAGGAATAACCGTATAGCTTCCGAAATTGGAGAAAATATCTGCATTTTCAAGGAAAAACTCTCGTTGTTCTGGTAAGGAGATATCAAATCGAGTAATATTAGTAACTTCTTCATCCACATCGGCATTCGAAAAATCTGGATTTAATGTGATGTCTGCATTAAAAGATTTTGTAATCCCAATCTTTATATCTACCCCAGCATCTATTTTATACTCTGTTTCTTTGTTTTCAATTTCGTTGTCTTTTAAGGAAGACAAAGTGGTATAAGGTTTTATATAAGCTATTTTGTTTTTTACTTTAGGAATAGCGTCCCATTGAAGTGTCCCCATATAATTTACATCGATTCCATTAAAGTTTATTGGAAATGGTGTCGTCCAGGTATAATAATAATTTTCAACTTTATCTCCTCTAATAAAGTTGATACCCCATTGTAAATTATTTTCATCGTATCGTAAACTACTTAATGGAATTGCAAATTCGGTTAACCAATAATCATCATATTGTTTTGTGGAAGAAATCCATCGCTGGTCTTTTTCGTCAGAATAAGTAGTTCTAGATGGTTGTATTAATAAATTACCATCTAATTCTGCACCCCCGGCATTGACTCCTATTATAATTCCACTTTGCTTTTTATTTATAGGGTCTATTGCTATAGTAAACGAATCACTACCCCATTGCGAATTATCCGAATCTCGTTGTAAGGACTGTACAATTCGCTTTCCTTCATCAAAATGTTTTGCGAAGATGTATAGCTTTTCATCATCATAGGCTAATCGTATTTCTGAACCGTTTTTAGAAATTCCTACATCAGATGGATTATGGTTGTACAAGGTATCTATTAACTGTGTGTTGTTCCATTCGCCTTCACTTTCTATCCCATCTATTTTTATAAGAGAACTTGTTCTTTTAATGTTATAAATAAAGTTTTCTCGAGTAGTGCTTTCTTGAGAAAGAAGCTTAGTAGAACCTACTAGTGCAATAAATAATAAAAAATAAAAATTTTGCAAATTCATATGAATATCTGGATATTTTAAAATAAAAAATCAGGAGTAACGAAATCAATTTTTGCTAAAGTGGATAACCATCAAACCCCTTTATAGCTACTCCTGAATATTTTTTTGTGGTTTCTGTTTAAATATCCCTATCTCAATTGATACGAATCTGTTTCAAACTCCTTGATAATTTCTTGTAATCTATCCTTGTAATTTTCCGGAGCAATTTTAATTACAGCCTTCACATCTTTTATCGCTGCTTTTTTATTCTTTAAGAAGTAATTTGAAACTCCTTTATTTAATAATAGAAACCAAGATTCTGGATGATTTTCAATCGATTGTTCTGAGTAATCTAATGCCTCTTGATACAGGCTCATTCCTAAAAAAAATTTAGTTAAGCCATAAGCGTCATTTGCGTTTACCAACATGCTTTTTGCATCGGTAACCGCTTCCTGCATTTCTTTATCGCGATTTAATTTGTCTAATAATTTTATTTTAGTTTCCATATTGCTCACATTTTTATTTGCAGCAAAGCTTCCATAACCACCATTTATAGAACGGTTTGCCCACTCTAGTGCTTCCTCTAAATTGGTATTGTAATCTAAACACCAATTTGCAGCATCGTTCCAAGCTTGCCAATGGTAAGTGTTAATTCCCCTTAACTCACTTCTAAAACTCTCCACAACTGTTTTGTTTAAATCCACTTCTACCCTAAAAGGGATTCGTTTTTCTCCCCATTCAAGTCCAATAACTAATGTGTTTTCTGTTCTGTTTAAAAACTCATAATCTAACTGTTCCGATTTAGCACAGGTATCTGGATTTACGGTTACTTTTAAAGCAACATCTCTTTCTAGATCTAAATAATAACTTCCCCATTGGTCATAATTATGTGCGAAAATTAAGGTATAAGTATCATTCTTAGGTAGGATATGAAACCCATAAATTCCAGCTGCTAAAAGATTGCCTTCTATTAACACATCTGTACTAAACGCTATAGTAGTTCCCATGTTCGCTCCAGCCCTCCAAGCGATAGGATTGCCTTCTTGAGGAATAATATTTGGGCTGTTCCAAACGTCTCTTCCCCTTAATGCGGGGCTACTATAATTTATGATAATATCTGTAATCCCCAGTCGCTGGCTCTCTATTACTTTAGGACTATTTTTTGGGATATTCATAGTGTGAAACTGCGCAAAAGATGCAAACGACACTAAGAATGTTAGAAACGATAGGTAAATAGATTTTTTCATTTTTGTGGTATGTTTAATTGATTTCTGAAGCGAAACTAGACCTTGACGGGAAGTCATATCTCCTTATTATTGAAATATGGAGAGATATTTAAGAGCATTTTAACAAAAAGGAAGGCCTAATATTAAATATCTTTGGAAAAACAATTTCGCAGATGACTGTTTCTATAGCCTTAATTATTTTTTCTAGTGTAGGTCTTATATCTTGTTTATACATGATTACCTATTTTCTTTTTATAAAAAAGGAAAACAAGTTATTAGATCTTAGCCTTGGTATTTTATTTCTAGCCATAACCCTTAGAGTATCCAAGTCTGTTTTTTATTATGTGTTTTCAGAAATATCAACTTTGGGAGTGGGAATTGGTTTTTTGGGCTTTGCCTCTATAGGGCCGCTATTATTCTTTTATTTTAACCTTTCAAGAAACAAAAGCTATTCTCTAAGTTTTAAAGATGCACTCCACTTTGTTTTTGCCATAACAGGCTTTTGTGTGATTTCTTTTTATAAAAATTATCATTATGAATTCTATTTAGCAACTAAATTTCAACTGGCGGCTTACTTAATTATAATTGCTAAAAATTATGTATTTGTTAATAACAAAGTTCAATTAAGTAAATGGCATATTGTTTTATTTTACAGCATTGCAGCCCTATTAGGAGTATTTACTTTTCAGTTCTTTATTGGTAATATAGAAGCGTATACCGCAGGAACAGCTTTCGCATTTTTAATTGTTTTTATTTTGTTCTTTGTTGCTCTTAAAACTCCTTCCGTTATAAAAAAGATAGAACCAATTAATTTGCCGCAAGATTTACTAGATAAAATTATAAGAGCCATAGAAATTGATAAAATCTACACACAACCCGCAATAACTTTAGCACAATTTTCTAATGCCATTAATACCCCTACTTACTTAGTTTCAAAAGCTACTAGTAAAATATATAATAAAAGTTTTCCTGAGGTAATTAATAGTTTTAGAATTAAAGAAGTTACCCAAAAACTTGTGGAACCAGATCATTTAAATGATAAAATTGAAGATTTGGCTTTTGATGTTGGGTTCAATACTAGCTCTGCATTTTATAATGCTTTTAAAAAGGAAACTTCTATGACTCCTAGAGCTTATCAAAAATTAATTTCTGAAAAGACATAATATCGTGATTTACCTCTTATAATAAATACTCTTTTTAACGATAAAGCGTTAGTTTTTAAACATTCCAAATAAACTTCTCGCCTATAAATTAATGCAAACAAAAAAATCCAACCTATTTCTAGATTGGATTTTTCTTATTTGTGGTCCCACATGAACCTAAGTGCTGTACAGTGATATAGAGTAATGTACAGTAATACGGAGTAATTAAGTTATTTTTTATTTCTGAAAACAGTAGTATGGAGTTATAAAGATGTATAAAGGTTTGAGCATCGATTGGGATATGATGATGATTTTAACCTGTACGATATAAACAGAATATCTCTTAAAATACAGATAAATCAATTGTAAGGTGTTCATTATCAATCAAAACATTTTGTGAATTTCCAAAATTTCTAAAAGAGAAAACTACTTAATCAGAAAAAAATTAAAATTTTCGTTATACCTTTATCATAAATTCCTCTATAGATGAAGTTTATAAACGAACTACAACGCAGAAATGTCATAAAAGAAACATTAGCATATTTAGTTGTGTCGTGGATTATACTTCAGGTCGTTTCCATTGTATTACCCATTATGAATGCTCCTGATTGGGTCTTAAAAACCGTAATATTCTTTTTAGTATTAGGTCTTCCTTTTTGGGTGTTTTTTTCTTGGGTTTATCAAATAACACCTGAGGGATTAAAAAAAACAAAGAAAAATTCAGAAGAACATATTAACAGCTCAGTTACTAATAAACGCCTAAACATTGTTATAATAGTTACACTTATCCTTGCAATAGCAATATCGTTTGTTAATAAACCATTGGCTAAAGTTGATTCAAAATCTATTGCTAACAGCGAATTAACAGAAGAGATTTCTATTGCTGTTCTTCCGTTTGTTAATATGAGTGGTGATGAGGAACAAGAATATTTCGCTGATGGTTTAAGTGAAGAGTTGATCAATATGTTTACAAAAATTCCTGAATTGAGAGTGATTGGACGCACATCATCATTTGCTTTTAAAGGTGAAAATGAAGATCTGCGTGATATAGGAAATAAATTAGATGTTAATTATCTCTTGGAGGGAAGTGTGCGAAAATCAGGAAATAAAATAAGAATTACTGCTCAATTGATAAAATCAATAGATGGTTCTCATCTCTGGAGTAAAACTTTTGATCGTAATTTGGAGGATATTTTTAAAATTCAAGATGAGATTAGTGCTTCAGTTGTTAATGCATTTAGTATTACTTTATTAAAAGATAATCCTCTTACAGAAAATAAAATAATTGATTCCGAAGCATATAATTATTTTCTTCGGGGAAGATATTATTATGAATCAAATTTTGAAACTAATTCTACTGATGGTGCAATAACCTGGTTTAAAAAAGCTATAGAGTTAGATTCTACATTCTCATTGCCCTGGACATATCTGGGAATGTGTTACTGGAGGAAATCAAATAATTCATTAGACGATAATTTTTATAAAGCAAAAAAAGTATCCGTAAAAGCGTTTGAGCTTGATCCATCTTCTGGAATAGCAGCAGTTAATCTTGGAGAGATTTTAGACAATGAATATGATTTTCAGAGAGCTCTAGAAATGATTGATCTGGGTTTACAACTTGAACCCAATAATCCTTATGTTTTAAGAAATGTAGGCCGTTTTTATACAATATTGGGTAGAGAAACAGAAAGTATTGAGAATTGTCAGAAGGCTTTAAAAAATGATCCCATTCAAAGAACCGCATTAGAATATTTATTAGAAGCTTATTATCACGCTAGGCAATATGATAATGTAAACCTAATAATTTATAAGTACAAAGATCTTTATCCTAGTATCATGGACGAGCGAGTTGTTATTAATGTATTAACAATGGAAAATTCTAATGTAGAAAAATTAAAGAAAGCTAAGGAAAAAATGTCTCCTGAGTCGTCGTTGATTTTATATACTAATTTGCTCCTTGCTATAAAAGTCAGTGATGATAAAGAAGCTGAAGAAATGTTAAGTCAACTGGTAGAAAAATATCCTCATAGGCGTTACAGAATTGCACTAGCTTATGCGAGTATGGGTGAAAATTCAAAAGCTTTAGATTGGCTTGAAAAATCATTTACCTTCAAAGACAAAGATATGGTTTATGTAAATGTGGAGCCTACATTTTATGTAATTAAAGATAGTGTCCGGTTTAAAAATCTTATTAAGCAAATGGATTTTCCAAAATAGATTGATAATTCATTTTGCAAACCTTACAAAAGCTAAAAACAAAAAAGCCCCACATCTCTGTAAGGCTTAATTTTTAAAAGTGGTCCCACATGTTGTAAAGTATTATGTAATATTTATATAATAAGAGAGTAAGTATCAATATAGAAAACAAATATTTAATCCTCCCTTTTATTTAGTTGGTCTAGTAAGTTGTATTTAGCCTGTCTAGTTTGCCATCTTTCTCTAGCATATTTTTGCATGTCGGTTATGGTGTCTTTTTCATCTACTATTTCAAGACCTAATAAGGTTTCGATAATATCTTCCATTGTGACAACTCCATCTAAACCACCATATTCATCTACAATTAATGCTATATGCTCTTTTTTTTCTAAGAGTATTTCCCATAAAGAGAAAAGTACGATAGAGTCAGGTACTATAACAATTTTTCTTATTATATCTTTTAGTTTTAAACCATGATGATCTTCAGCCAACTTTTCAAAAACTGTTTGTCTGAATATATATCCTGTGATATTCTCTACCTTTTCAGCATATATAGGAATACGGGAGAACTTTAAATAATCTTTATTCTTTAAAAAATCATTAAGGGATAATTTTTCATCTGCCAAAACCACCACAACTCTGGGTGTCATGATCTCGGTAACTTTTACATTTTTAAGCTTTAGCACGTTTTGAATTATTTTATCCTCTTTTTCTGAAAACACTCCCTCCTCTGCTCCTATACTTGCTAATGCCGCTATTTCTTCTCTGCTTGTAGTTTGTTCTTCTTTGTTTTTTGAAAATATTTTCGTGATTACCGCAAACATCAAAACCAAAGGATAAGTAATAATTATCATTCCGTTAATGATATAAGAAGATGTTTTTGCTAAATTTCTCCAATAGTTTGCGCCTATAGTTTTTGGAATTATTTCAGTAATTACTAAAATTAAAATGGTTAAAACTGCAGTTATAATTCCAAAAGATGCTTCCCCAAATACTTTTACTGCTTGTACTCCAACTCCAGCTGCACCAATAGTATGCGCTACGGTATTTAATGAGAGTATTGCAGATAAGGGTTTGTCGATGTTGGTTTTTAGATCACTAAACGATTTTGCCCATGCATGTCCTTTTTCGGCTTCTACTATCAAAAAAGATGGAGGGGTAGAAAGCAAAACTGCTTCCATAATCGAACAAAGAAAGGAAACAAATAAGGCAATGAATAAATAAACAAAAAGTAATGCCATCTTTTAATTTATATTGTACTTGATACTAGATTATAGGCTTACTATTATCTTAATTCTTGCTAATTTACAAATTGTTTTAAAAAAATGTAGCATCCTATCAATTTATGAGTATCATGAAATTTAGCCATTCTAATTCATATGTCGATCATGCTTTTATATAAAGGGATAGAAAACAAAAAATCCAACCTAAGAATAGATTGGATTTTTCTTATTTGTGGTCCCACATGGGCTCGAACCATGGACCCCCTGATTATGAGTCAGGTGCTCTAACCAGCTGAGCTATGGGACCTGTTGATTAAAATCATTTATCTTAATCGGTGTGCAAATTTAAAACTCTTTATATATTCTACAAGCTATTTTTCATTATTATTTATGTCTTCGCATAATTCAACTAAAACCCCATGACTTGATTTAGGATGTAAAAACACTACCTTCTTATTGTCTGCACCAATTTTTGGCATCTCATTTAAGACTCTAAACCCTTCATTTTTAAGACGTTTTACTTCTGAATCAATGTCGGTAACAGCAAAAGCGATATGATGAATTCCCTCCCCTCTTTTCTCGATAAATTTTGCAATAGGGCTATTTTTATTCGTTGCTTCTAATAGTTCTATTTTACTATAGCCACATTTAAAAAAAGAAGTAGATACCCCTTCACTTTCTACTGCCTCAGTTTTATAAGATGATTCGCCTAAGAGGCTCTTATAAACAGCATTGGCTTTCTCCATATCCTTAACAGCAATTCCGATGTGTTCAATTTTTTTCATGTCTTTATGTTTGAGGTTTAATGTTCAAAAATAGCAAATACTCCTTTGATATTTTACATTCAGCGTTAGTATATAAATCTTAATCCTATTAAATATCTTATTTTTGCAGCATGGAAGAAAGTAATAGACAGAAAAAAATAGCAGGAGTTTTGCAAAACGACCTTGCTTTGGTTTTACAAAAAATGTTGAGAGAGTCTGGACAACTAGGAATTATTATATCGGTATCTAAGGTAACTGTTACTACAGATCTATCGCTATCTAAGGTTTATGTTAGTGTTTTTCCTCCAGATAAAGCTGAATTAATGGTCAAGGAATTAAATGTTTTAAAGCCTGCCATAAAACATCAAATAGCTCAAAAAACAAAACATCAGCTTAGAAAAATGCCAGACCTTGTTTTTTACAACGACGATTCTCTAGAGTATATAGGAAAGATCGAGCAGGCAGTAAAAGGGGATGAAGACCCAATTAAAGACCCAAACATTATCGAAAAACGTAAAAAATTGTAATTGAATTTCCCACTATATATTGCAAAAAGGTATTTGTTTTCAAAAAGCAGTAAAAATGCAATAAATATTATTGCAAGAATAGCTATTTCTGCTGTTGTTGTAGGCTCCTTGGCTTTGTTTATTGTTCTGTCAGGGTTTTCTGGCCTAAGAGATTTTAGTCTACAATTTACCAATATTTTTGATTCCGATTTAAAAATATACCCTGCAAATGGGAAGACAATTTCATTCTCAAAAAATTCAGAATTAAGATTAAACAATATTGAAGGTGTAGAGGGCTATTCAAAAATAATCGAAGAAAAAGTTTTTCTAAATTATAAAGGTAAAAATCATATCGCCTCTATTAAAGGGGTTGATAATAATTTTGGAAATATTGTACCTATAGACAGTATCTTGTTTTTAAATAAATGGTTTATTCCAAATCAGAACGAAGTTGTTATAGGTCTAGGGACTTCTCAAAAACTTTCGATGGGAGTTCTAGATTATAGCAATTTATTAGAAATCTATGTGCCAAAACCTGGGCTTGGACAAATTAATGATCCATCGAATGCATTTACAAAAAAACATGCTGTAGCTTCGGGAATGTACCAAGTAAACGAAAGTTTAGATAGCAAATATGTCTTCTCTGATATTGGTTTTGCTAGATCCCTACTTAACATTGATTCTACAAGTGTTACTTCTATTGAATTAAAATTAGCGGTAAATTCTTCAGAAGAAACGATTAGAGCTCAATTAAAAGAAATTTTTCATGGAGACATCGAAATTAAAAACCGAATTCAGCAAAATGATGGTCTTTATAAAATGTTGAATATAGAAAACTTGTTTGTTTATATTTTTGTAAGCTTAATTGCAGCTATTGCAATTTTCAATATTGCCGGAACTATAATTATGACCATTCTTGAAAAGAAATCGAATATTAAAACAATGTCATCTTTAGGTTTAACCTTAAAGGGTATTCGAAAAATATTCTTTTTAAAAGGGTTATTAATGACGCTTATCGGCTTGGTTATTGGCCTATTTATTGGAATAATCGCGGTCTTATTACAGCAAAAATTTGGCTTTGTTCCTATAACACCAACACTTCCCTATCCTGTAAGGTTTGAATTTATAAATATCGCGATTGTCTTTGCTACTATAAGTGTTTTAGGGGGAATTGCTTCCAAAATATCCGCAACTAGGGTTACTATGAAACTTATTTCTTAGTCGAATTGAAAATCTTTAAACTTAGATAATACTTCTTCAAATACTTTAAAAACATCTTCTGAAGCATCACTGGTTACCATTTTCATTCTGTATTCTTTAAAGTGAGGAATCCCTCTAAAGTAATTGGTATAATGTCGACGTGTTTCAAAAACCCCCAAACGTTCCCCTTTCCAATCAATTGCCATTTCTAAGTGTTTTTTTGCAGCAGCTACTCGCTCAATCATTGTTGGTTTAGAGATGTGATCTCCTGTTGCAAGAAAATGTTTTACTTCATTAAAAAACCAGGGATTCCCAATACTCGCACGGCCTATCATTGCGCCATCTAACCCATAATCATCTCTCATTTCTTTGGCCTTTTCTGGAGTATTTACATCTCCATTGCCAAATACAGGGATATGCATTCTTGAATTATTTTTAACCTCGGCAATTGGCGCCCAATTAGCGTCACCCTTATACATCTGCTTTCGAGTTCTCCCGTGAATAGAAATCGCTTTACAGCCAACATCTTGAAGCCGTTCAGCTACTTCAACAATTTTTATTGTATCCTCATCCCAACCTAATCGAGTTTTAACCGTGACGGGAAGGTTTGTGTGTTTTACCATCGCTTCGGTAAGAGATACCATTAAATCAATATCTTTTAAAATCCCTGCGCCCGCTCCCTTACTAACTACTTTTTTTACTGGACAACCAAAATTTATGTCAATAATATCTGGTTTAGATGCTTCTACTATCTCAACACTTCGAAGCATGGAGTCTAAATTTGCTCCAAATATTTGTATTCCAACCGGACGTTCTTTTTCGTAAATATCCAGTTTCATAACGCTTTTAGCAGCATCCCGAATTAGCCCTTCGGAAGAAATAAATTCTGTATAAACTACATCTGCACCCAATTCTTTGCAAAGCGCCCTAAAAGGCGGATCACTAACATCCTCCATGGGTGCTAATAATAAAGGGAATTCTCCTAATTCTATGTCTCCTATTCTTACCATTGATTTTGCAAAAATAAGGAAATAAAAAAGGCTTTTACCAAAACAGATAAAAGCCTTTTATACTTTATTAATTGAAAATAAAAAATTACAACCTTTTCTTTTCATCAATAAAATTAGATCTATTATTGTCTCTCAACCTGGAGTTACCAAAGTTATATTTAATGCCTAACCTAAATAATCGTGATTCAGTTCTGGCAAAATAATTATTATCTTGATTATAATATTTAGAGCTTACAAGTAAATTGTTTGTGTCAAAAATATCATCTACACCTGCAGTAATACTCACACGGTCGTCCCAAAGGGTTTTTCTAAATGAAATGGATAGTTTAAACTGATTTTCCATATCATAAGATCCTATAATCATATTTGAAATGTAAAGCATGGTAACGTCACTAGTAAAAGTTTTGTCTTTAGATAACGTCAAACCACTATATAATTGAGCATAAAACCCGAAAGTATTGTTTGAATATGTTTCTTCAATACTAGCCAAAGCATAAAACTCATTCTCTAAATAATAAGTGGAAGTGTAAACAGACAAATACCACCAAGGTAAAATGGTGGATGCATACATAATGTCTAAGCTATAATTAATGTCTTTTAAGATGTTATCATCAAGGCTTTGGATTATACTGTTTTCATTATCTTGAAATGTCAATACAGCCATGGGGTCTTTCATAGAAATATAATAGGCCTCAAAAAACCATTTATTTTTATAAGTATAACTTAATAAGTATTTGTTTTTTATGGTTGGAATTAAATTTGGATTACCTTTTAATAAAACATTATCGGTAACAAAATAGGTAAATGGATTTAAACTTTGATATCTAGGCCGCTCTATACTTCTTCTGTAACTAGCTCCAAAATGATTGTTTTCATTTTTGGAATATTTAACGGTTGCATTTGGGAAAAAATCAAAATAGTCTTGGGAGTTTATAACTCCTAATGATTTAGAATCTCCTTCTACATCTGTAAATTCTCCACGAATTCCTGCTGATAGCTCCCATTTATCAATAGTTTTAGAATAATTAAGAAAGCCAGCATAAATGGTTTCGTTATAAATAAACAAATCGGAAAGGTTCTCATTATATTCAGGTGTATTACTTTCAATATCAAAAAAGTCTAGACCACTTTCCGTTTCTATATTTGAATATTTAAGTCCTGCTTCAAAGTCTCCTTCAGCTAATAAAGTTGAAAAATCTGATGCTAGTGTGAAAATATTACTTTCTTGATTAGCGTCTGTAAAAAAGTTGATATTATTTAACATCTCCCCTGTCGGTAACCTATAATCTGTATTTAAGTTTTGAGTTTGATTGCTATTATAATTAATATAATTTGCTGAAGTCGTTAGGTTAGATTGATTTTCTCCAAGTGTGATTTTATGTTCTAAGTTAAATGATAAATTTGATTTGTCATTTTCTAAGTAACTATTTGTAAAGAAAACAGAGTCTAATTGTCTTTGTGCGTTCATTATTTCTCCATCTACAGTATTATCGAATGTCTTATTTGGAGAAACCATTACTGTTGTTGAAAAACTTAGTGTGTTTTTTTCGTTTAATGTAAAATCTAAAACTACATTTCCCTGGTGTGTTTTAGATCGAGATACCTTTTCAAAATCTGACTCCCAAATTGATTTAGTACTACTGTCGGGATTAAAAAAACGAATATAATTATCATCATGTTTAAAATCCTTCCTTGGATTAAAACTATAATTAGCATACATATTTAACCAATCATTTTTATAAAAATGAGATGTTGAAAATTTATATTTTGAAAATACTGCTTGTTCATAGGTAATATTAACCGATCCCTTATACCCAATAGAAATAGCTTTTGAAGTAATAATATTTAATACCGCTCCTGCATCGGCATCATATTTTGCGGAAGGGTTAGTAATAACCTCTATTGCTTTAATATCTGAAGCATCTACGCTTCTTAATAAAGTCGCAAGCTCTTTAGTAGATAAATACACCCGCTTATTGTTTAGATAAATGATGGGTTCAGAATTTTTTATTTGGATTTTATCTCCTAAAACAAGAACTCCAGGAGTTTTCTTTAATAAATCAAAGGTATTGCCAATAGAAAGAGAGGTGTTTTCTACATTAAAAATTAATTTGCCTTGCTCCTTCTTTATACTTGGGTTTTTTACTTTTATGATTGCTTCTTCTAATTGTTCTTCGTTTTCAATAAGAATAATCTTGCCAAGATTTATTTCACCTGGAAGGTCTATAGGTCTAGAAACCGTAGTAAACCCTATCATTGTAAATTCTAGATAATCTCCTCCCTCCTCTAAGTTGTTAATTATGAAAAAACCTGATTCATCAGTGGCTGTTCCCTTATATGGCGTTTGGGATCCTTTTTTAAAAACTACAACATTTACATATGAGATTGGGTTATTATTAGAGTCTAAAACTTGACCCTCTACAGAAGCATTTTGTGAAAACAATGCAAATGGGGAAAATAAAAGAAGCAGAAAAAATAAATTTCTCATATTCAAATGCAGATATAAATTCAATATCCTTGATTTGGGTTTTAAAAAAGCCTTAGCGTTTTTTCATTTGGGGAGATGAAAAAACTTTCATATAAAAAACGCTTCTTGCACAAATATGAAAATAATATTGCGACTTAACGAATATATTGGCGTTTTTTCGATAAACGGACACTATATCAATAATATTTGTTTTCAAAAAAAACAAAAAAACATTTTTTAATTAAGGCTTGTTCCCTTTAGGTTTAGTTTCCTTCCTTTTGTTCTATATTTGCAGATTAAAACTATTTAGGATTTTATATGAAAAACATCCGTAATTTTTGCATTATTGCACATATCGATCACGGGAAAAGCACCTTGGCAGACAGGCTTTTAGAGTTTACTGGAGCTGTTACTGACCGAGAAAAGCAAAATCAGTTGCTAGACAGCATGGATTTAGAACGTGAACGAGGAATTACCATTAAAAGTCATGCGATCCAAATGGAGTATGAATTAAATGGAGAAGAATACATTTTAAACCTCATCGATACTCCGGGGCATGTTGATTTTTCATATGAAGTTTCTAGATCTATTGCTGCTTGTGAAGGAGCATTATTAATAGTAGATGCCGCACAAAGTATTCAGGCACAAACCATATCCAACTTATATTTAGCTCTAGAAAATGATCTAGAAATTATTCCTGTTTTAAATAAAGTAGATCTTCCTTCGGCAAATCCCGAAGAAGTAACCGATGATATTGTAGATTTATTAGGTTGTGATGCAGAAGACGTTATTCCTGCAAGTGCTAAAACAGGGATTGGAATTGAGGAGATTTTACATGCAATTGTGGGTCGAATTCCCGCACCAACTGGTGATGTAAATGAACCATTACAAGCGTTAATTTTTGATTCTGTTTACAATCCTTTTCGTGGAGTAGAAACCTATTTTAGAATTATTAATGGTGAAATAAAAAAAGGACAGCACATAAAATTTATGGCTACCGGAAAAGATTATTTTGCAGATGAAGTTGGAACTTTAAAGCTAAAACAAGAAATAAAAGCTAGTGTAAAAGCTGGTGATGTTGGCTATCTTATTACTGGAATAAAAGAAGCAAAAGAGATAAAAGTTGGAGATACCATTACAGATTTTAAAACCCCTACTCAAAATATAATTGATGGTTTTGAAGATGTAAAACCAATGGTTTTTGCTGGAATTTACCCAGTAGATACTGAAGATTATGAAGAGCTTAGAAACTCCATGGAAAAGCTTCAGTTAAATGATGCTTCTTTAGTGTTTCAACCAGAAAGTTCTGCTGCATTAGGCTTTGGGTTTAGATGTGGGTTTTTAGGAATGCTTCACTTAGAAATTATACAAGAACGGCTAGAGCGTGAGTTTGACATGACCGTAATAACCACGGTTCCGAATGTATCGTATCACGCATACACCAACAAAAATCCAGATACTATTCTTTTGGTAAATAACCCTACAGATTTACCAGAGCCTTCCAGTTTAAATCGTGTAGAGGAACCATATATTAAAGCTACTATTATTACAAAATCCGATTTTGTTGGACCAGTAATGTCCCTCTGTATTGAAAAAAGAGGACAAATTACTCATCAAACTTATTTAACTACTCAACGTGTAGAATTGTCTTTTGATATGCCTTTAGCCGAAATAGTTTTCGATTTTTACGACCGTTTAAAAACGGTTTCAAAAGGATATGCCTCTTTTGACTATCATCCTATAGGAATGCGAGTTTCTAAACTAGTAAAAGTAGATGTCTTACTAAACGGAAATGTAGTGGATGCACTTTCAGCATTACTTCATCAAGATAATGCCTATGATATTGGTAAAAAAATGTGCGAGAAATTAAGACAATTGATACCTCGACAACAATTCGACATACCAATACAAGCTGCCATTGGTGCAAAAATAATCTCTAGAGAAACGGTAAAAGCATTGCGTAAAGACGTTACCGCTAAATGTTATGGAGGGGATATTTCTCGTAAAAGAAAATTATTGGAAAAACAGAAAAAAGGTAAAAAACGAATGCGACAGGTAGGTAATGTAGAAATCCCACAAGAAGCATTTATGGCAGTTTTAAAATTGAACGATTAATAATTGGTTGTTCGAGTCTAGTAGATTTAAATCATCGACCACACTCGAACAAACCTTTTAAATCATCTTTTCATCTCGTAAAAAACTGTCTAAATTAGTTGCTGTACTAAAGCAGCTATTCACCTTTACAATTTCATTACAAGTCTTTGAATCTAATTTGTCTAAAAGACAATCAAAACTTGCTAAACTCACCTTACTTATATTGGGGTTTAGTTTTTTGCATTCCAAATAAAGATCATTAAGAGTACTTTCGTTTTTAGGTTCAACTCCATGGTCTAATAAAAAACCCCTTAGAAAATTTTCGGTAGCTCGTTGGGCTTTTTTACAAACTAAAACCGAAACTACATCTTCTTCAGGTCTACACAGCTCATCATTCGCTTCATTTACGTTTTTAACCGCTTCACTAAATAAGGCACGCGCTCTATTTTTCATAATAATCTTTATATGTTTCTGAATAACTCTAATCTTTCCCAATTGGTTTCCACCTCATCTTGGGCTTTTTTTAGAAGTTCTGCTCCTAATTCTGCATTCTCTTTAACCACCCTTGTAAATCTGGTTTCATTATACATAAAGTCGCTCAAGGGTGCGCTTGGAGCTTTAGAATCTAACTTAAATTTTTTGCCCTTTGGTTTTAACGGATCAAATCTAAACAGTGGCCAATATCCAGTTTCTACAGCTTTTATTTGCTGGGTTGCTCCATGTTTTAAATCGTACCCATGTTCACCACAATGAGAATAAGCAATAATTATAGAAGGCCCTGGATAGGCAGCTGCCTCTTCAATAGCTTTTAGGGATTGAATGTCTTTTGCTCCCATAGCAATTTGAGCTACATATACATTTCCATAAGAAACCGCTTGTAAGGCCAAACTTTTCTTACTGGTTCTTTTTCCTGAAACTGAGAACTTAGCACTTGCACCTAAAGGTGTAGCTTTAGAGGTTTGTCCACCAGTATTGGAATATACTTCGGTATCCATTACCAAAATATTAATGTTTTCACCTGTAGAAAGCAAGTGATCTACTCCTCCAAAACCTATATCATAAGCCCAGCCATCACCTCCAAGAATCCAAACATCTTTTTTACGTAAGTACTCTGTTAATTGAATTAACTTAACTGCATCTGGATCATTATCTAATAAGGCCAGGGTTTTTTCTAATTTTTCAAGATCTTCAAACTTTTTAGCCTTTTGTATTTCGGTCTCCTCAGGATTGTTAAGTATGGCATTTACTATTTCAGAACCAACTAATAACTCTAAGGATTTTAATAAATCGAAAGCTATTTCTTGCTTTTTAGAAAGGGCTAATTTCATTCCTAAACCAAACTCAGCATTATCTTCAAACAAGGAGTTTGCCCAAGCGGGACCTCTACCAAATTTGTTTGTTTTATAGGGAGTTGTTGGTAGATTTCCTCCATAAATTGAAGAACATCCTGTTGCATTTGCAATTAAAATACTATCTCCATATAATTGAGTAAGCAGTTTAATGTAGGGGGTTTCTCCACAACCAGAACAGGCTCCAGAAAACTCAAACAAAGGTTCTAAAAACTGAGACCCTTTTACATTGGATGTTTTTAATTTTGTTCTTTCATAATAGGGCAATGATTCAAAGTAATCCCAGTTAGTATTTTCTTCAACTTCAACATTTAGTTTTTTCCGCATGTTGATAGCCTTAAAGTTTTCTATTTCTTTACTTTCCGCTGGACAAACCTCAACACAAAGATCACAACCCGTACAATCTTCTGGAGATACTTGTAAAATATAAGATTCTGTTTCACTATTAAATGGTCTACCTATTGGGGATACTGATTTTAAAGAATCTGGCGCATCATTAAGCTCATTGTTTAAAATCACTTTAGAACGAATAGCGGCATGTGGACATATTACGACACACTTATTACATTGAGTACACAGTTTCTCGTCATCCCAAACAGGAATAAAATCTGCAATACCTCGTTTTTCAAATTGAGTGGTACCTGTAGGAAATGTTCCATCTACAGGAAAAGCACTTACCGGAAGCTCATCTCCTTTCCCCGCTAAAATTGTTCCTAATATTCTTTCAACAAAAGGATCTGGGTTACCCGTCATCATAGGTTTTAGTTCCATAGAACTAGAAATGTTTTTAGGATAATCAACTTCTTGAAGGTTTTCTAAGGATTTATCTACTGCATTAAAATTCATTTGTACAACAGTTTCACCTTTATGAGAATACGATTTTACAATAGCATCTTTAATTTTCTGAATAGCTTCTTTTCTAGGTATTACACCAGAAATCGCAAAGAAGCAAGTTTGTAAAACAGTATTTGTTCTCTTTCCTAATTTCGCTTCCAAAGCAACTTTGGAGGCATCCACTACATAAAATTTTAATTCTTTTTCAAGAATTTCTTCTTGCATCAATTTTGGTAGTTTATTCCAAATTTCAGTATTAGAATAGGGAGAGTTTAATAAAAACGTTCCTCCTTTTTTAGCCTTATTTAAAATGTCGTATTTCTCAATAAAATTGTATTGATGACAAGCAATAAAATCTGCATTATTAATTAAATAACTCGAATAAATAGGTTCTGGACCAAAACGTAAATGGGAAATAGTCTGTGCTCCCGCTTTTTTTGAATCGTACACAAAATATCCTTGCACATAATTCTCTGTAGTTTCTCCAATAATTTTAATGGAGTTTTTATTGGCTCCTACGGTACCATCAGAACCTAAACCATAAAACATACAGTTAATGGTTGATTTTTTAGTTTTAAAAATGCTTTTATAATCTAAGCTTGTATGACTTACATCATCTTTAATACCAATAGTAAAATGATTTTTAGGCTTGTTGTTTTCTAATTCATCATAAATCCCTTTAACCATTGCAGGATTAAATTCTTTTGAAGACAACCCGTATCTACCTCCTACTATAATTGGAGTTTTTATAGAACTTTCAGCAAAAGCAGCAACTACATCTAAATATAATGGATCTCCTATACTTCCTGGTTCTTTCGTTCTGTCTAAAATTGCTATTTTCTGAACAGATTTTGGCAATTCGTTTATAAAATGTTTTATAGAAAACGGTCTAAATAATCGAATAAATAATGCTCCTACTTTCTCTCCATTAGTTATCATGGTGTCCACAGTTTCCTTCACCGGACCTTCTCCAGAACCCATAATTACGATCACTCGCTCAGCATCTGGGTGTCCTACATAATAAAACAAATTGTATCTACGACCTGTATGCTTATAAAACTCATTCATCGTATCTTGAACAATTCCTGGAACTCTATCATAATATAAATTTGCTGCTTCTCTAGACTGAAAAAAAACATCTGGATTTTGAGAGGTTCCTCTAATTACAGGATTATCTGGATCTAAGGATCTCTTTCTGTGTTCCATGATTTTATCTTCAGGCATCATTGCTTTAATAATATCATCTGGAATAGCATCTATTTTAGAAATTTCATGAGAAGTTCTAAATCCATCGAAAATATTTAAAAAGGGAATTCTAGATTTTAATGTAGCGACTTGTGCAATCAATGCAAAATCCATTGCTTCCTGAACTGTTCCTCCAAATAACATAGAAAACCCAGTTTGTCTTGTTGCCATCACATCTGAATGGTCTCCAAAAATGGATAGCGCATGGGTTGCAATTGTACGAGCAGCCACATGAATAACAGTAGGCAATAATTCTCCTGCAATTTTGTACATATTAGGAATCATTAACAACAATCCCTGCGAAGCAGTAAAGGTAGTAGTTAAAGCTCCTGCCTGTAATGCCCCATGAACTGCACCTGCAGCGCCTCCTTCACTTTGCATTTCAATGATTCTTGGTATATTATTCCATATATTTTTTTGACCTTTAGAACTGTAAACATCCACATGTTCACCCATGGGTGAAGCTGGAGTTATTGGATAGATTGCACAAACTTCATTTGTCTTATGTGATATTTTAGCAACTGCTTCATTAGCATCACAAATAATTTTAGGAAATGTTTTTTTCATAATATAGCGTTCTATGATAACTATTAAAATAAATAATAAGGGTAAGCATCCTATAAAAATTGGGATAAATTTACCATACTAAAAAGTCATAAACTATGATGATTATCAGTTGAATAAAAAATAATTATTTAATTTTTATAAAGCTATAAAACAAAAAAAGACCGCCTTTATGGCGGTCTTTAATTTATATATAGTAAGATATTACTCTTTATTCTCCATGCATCCAAACTTTCTTTTCAAGTAATGTTTCTTCAGATTCTTCATGATCTTCGTCAGGAACACAACAATCGACTGGACAAACAGCAGCACATTGTGGCTCGTCGTGAAAACCTTTACATTCTGTACACTTATCGGTTACAATAAAATAAAATTCATCAGAAACGGGTTCGTTCTCGGCATCCGCATCAACATCTCCTCCTCTAGGTAATGTTACCATTCCGCTTAAAGTAGTTTCATCTGAGTAAGACCATTCTTGGTCTGGTTCGTAAATTGCGTTGTTTGGACATTCTGCAACACAAGCGTCGCAGTTTATGCATTCGTCTGTTATTATAATTGCCATTGTTATCTGCTTTTAATTAATTCGCTAAACTAAAATTTATCTTTTTATTATTAAGTGACATTCATCATAATTTTATTGAAAATGTAAAAATACTTTTGGTTTTTTCTTTTCATTTAAATTATTCATAAATTTATAAAAAATAATTTTAAAATATGTTAACAAGTAAAACGAAACAAAAACCGGAAATTTTAGAAGCTGTTATTATTCGGTTTGTAGGAGATTCAGGTGATGGAATGCAGTTAACAGGAACCCAATTTTCTGACACATCTGCAATGTTTGGAAACGATATTGCTACTTTTCCAAATTACCCCGCGGAAATTAGAGCTCCGCAAGGAAGTTTATACGGAGTATCTGGCTTTCAGGTGCATATAGGAAGTGTTGAAATAAGCACTCCAGGAGATACTGTAGATTTATTGGTTGCTATGAATCCCGCAGGTTTAAAAACAAACCTTCAAGCTGTAAAGCCGGGACATACAATTATAGTAGATACAGATTCATTTACAAAAAAGAACTTAGAGAAAGCACTTTATGAATCGAATCCACTTGAAGATGGAAGTCTAGAGAATTATCGTGTAATTGAAGTTACGATGACTTCTTTAACCAAAGAAACACTTAAAGATGTTTCAGGTCTAGATAATAAAAGTATAACCCGAAGTAAAAATATGTTTGCTTTAGGAATGGTCTATTGGATGTATGATCGGTCCACAGATTATACCATTAACTTTTTTAAGGAAAAGTTTAAGAAAAAACCTGAGCTAATAGAAGCAAATACGAAGGTGTTAAATGCAGGGTATTATTTTGCGGAAACATTAGAGTTGATTCCAAACGCATATACCATTACTCCTGCAAAAATGAATCCTGGAACCTATAGAATTGTAATGGGTAATACCGCTACTGCTTGGGGGTTTTTGGCTGCTGCAGAAAAATCAGGTTTAGAGTTATTTTTAGGATCTTACCCTATAACACCAGCTACAGATATTTTACACGAATTGGTAAAACATAAGCATTTTGGAGTAAAAGCTTTTCAAGCAGAAGACGAAATCGCAGGTATTTCCTCCGCAATTGGAGCTTCATTTGCTGGAGATTTAGCGTTAACAACAACCTCGGGTCCTGGTTTGGCACTTAAAGGCGAAGCCTTAGGACTCGCAATGATGATTGAGCTTCCTTTAGTCGTTGTAAATGTTCAACGTGGAGGGCCATCAACAGGCTTACCAACTAAAACAGAGCAATCAGATTTATTGCAAGCACTGTACGGAAGAAACGGAGAAAGTCCCGTAATTGTTATTGCTGCAAGTACTCCTGCAAATTGTTTCGATTATGCTTATGAGGCAGCAAAACTTACCTTAGAGCATATGACTCCTGTTATTTTGTTAACCGATGGGTATATTGCTAATGGATCTGCGCCTTGGAAAATTAAAACCGTTGCGGATATGCCAGACATTGACAATCACGTTATTAATGAAGTAACTGATACTTGGCACCCTTACGATCGGGATGATGCTTCCCTTGCCCGTAATTGGGCTATTCCAGGAACTCCTGGATTAGAACATAGAGTGGGTGGTTTAGAAAAAGATCGGGTTTCTGGAAATGTTTCTTATGTTCCTGAAAACCATGAATACATGACCAACATTCGAGCGGAGAAGATTAAAAGGGTACAAAATTATATTCCAGATATTGAAACTGAGTTTATTGATAAAGGAGATTTATTAGTTATTGGTTGGGGTGGAACCTATGGCTCGTTGCATTCTGCTGTTAAGGAAATGAATGATACCGGATACGATAACATCGGCTTTGCACACTTTAATTATATCAACCCCTTACCTAAAAATACAGAAGAAGTATTAAAAAGCTTCAAAAAAATTATTGTTTGTGAGTTAAACAATGGTCAGTTTGCTAAGGTTTTAAAAATGAACTTTGATGGTTATGAATTTTTACAATTCAATAAAATACAAGGGTTGCCTTTTGGAAGTAATGAACTAATTGAAAAATTTAAACAATTTTTAAAATAATTATGGAAACTACAATTGATAAAAAATACACATTTAAAGATTTTTCGAGTGATCAAGAAGTAAGATGGTGTCCAGGTTGTGATGACTATGTTATTTTACGTGCTATGCAAAAAGCGCTACCAGAAATTGGAGTAAATAAAGAAGACGTTGTGTTTATTTCTGGAATTGGATGCTCTTCACGGTTTCCATATTATATGGATACTTATGGAATGCATAGTATTCACGGTAGGGCTCCAGCGATTGCGTCTGGAGTTAAGTTAGCAAATCCAAATTTAAGTGTTTGGGTAATCACTGGAGACGGAGATGCCATGGCTATTGGAGGAAATCATTTTATTCATGTCTTAAGAAGAAATTTAGATTTAAATATCATCTTATTTAATAATGAAATTTATGGCTTAACCAAAGGTCAGTTTTCACCAACATCACTGGTTGGGCAAAAAACAAAATCATCGCCTTATGGTAATACCCAGCCGCCATTTTCTCCTGGAGAATTAGCTATTGGAGCTCAAGCACGTTTCTTTGCGAGAATTGGGGGGAATACTCCAAAGGAAATGACTCAGCTTTTTATAGAATCTGAAAAATTTAAAGGAACTTCATTAATAGAAGTTTTACAAAACTGCCCAATATTTAACGATGGTTGTTATTCTGGTGTTACAGACAAAGCAGTAAGAGCGGACAAACAATTGTATGTGGAACACGGAAAGCCCATGATTTTTGGGAAAGAACGGAATAAAGGTCTCGTGCTTAATCGCCTAAAATTAGAAGTGGTTACTATTGGTGAGAATGGAGTTACTCAAGAGGATCTACTGGTTCATAATGCGAATGAACAAGACCCAACCTTACACCAAATGTTGGTTAGGTTACAAAATCCAACCGTCACAGGAATTATAAGAGCTTATGAAGATGTTACCTTAGAAGAAAGGGAAGATGCTTTAACTGCACAGGTAAAGGCGAATTCTAATTTTTCAAAAGTGGACGATTTGTTGTTCTCTGGAGAAACCTATAAAGTAGATTAAAAGTTATATATTAACTGACATAAATCATTATTCTACCAAAAGTATTCAATTACTTTTAAACTTTAAAAACTAAGAAATGGGATCGGAAGCCATTATTGTATTTTTAATTGCAGGAATTGTCTTAGTTGCTGGTGCAAACTTTTTATCCGGTTTAATTTCACATAAATCTGATAACCCACAAAAAAGAGAACCCTATGAAAGTGGCATGGTTACTATTGGACCTACTTGGGTTCAGTTTAAGGTAGGTTATTATTTGTTTGCCATTTTATTTTTAATTTTTGATGTAGAAGTAGCTTTTCTAGTTCCTTGGGCAGTAGTGTTCAAAGATATGGGGGCTGTTGCTTTTATTGAAATACTTGTCTTTTTAATCATCTTAGGAATAGGGTTATTATATGCATGGAAAAAAGGAGCATTGAAATGGGAGTAGATAAAAAAAGTTTTTTAAGAGAAGTAGAGCCCGATGGATTAAAGCAAGTTATTCCTAAGGATTTTCCTGGAAAAGTAATTCCTGCTGGTAATGGTGCTAATATCATGGTAACCTCTTTAGACAAGGTAATTAACTGGGGGCGATCCAACTCACTTTGGTCGCTTTACTTTGGTACCAGCTGTTGTGCTATCGAAATGATGCAAACTGGAGCTTCTCGTCACGATTATTCAAGATTTGGATTTGAAGTTGCTAGACCTTCTCCAAGACAAGCCGATTTAATTATTATTGCTGGCACAATTGTCAATAAAATGGCACCTGTATTAAGGCGTTTATACGACCAGATGGCGGAACCTAAATATGTAATTGCTATGGGCGCTTGCGCCATTTCTGGAGGTCCATTTTTCTATAATTCTTATTCTGTAGTAAAAGGAGCAGATCATGTGATACCGGTAGATGTATATGTGCCTGGTTGCCCTCCTCGCCCAGAAGCTTTGTTAGAAGGAATGTTGATGCTTCAAGATAAAATAAGAACCGAAAATATGAAACACAAAAAGAATCCAATTGACGGTTTTGATGAAGGACTATAAATAAATTAATATGACAAACGAAGCTTTACAAAATTTAATTGGACCCTGGTTCCCCAACCCTGATGATGATAAAGTTTCTGATGTTGTTGAAACTATTGAATCTGAAGAGGATTCAGACCTCTCTTCTAATAAGTCTGAAGATATAGCAAAACCTTCAGAAATAGTTAATCCTAGTCTCTTAGAATTTTCAGAAGAAGAATCTCAATTTTTAAATATTCTCGTTCAACCCGAACAGCTTCATGCTTTAATGACACAATTAAAGAGTAATCAAGAAACAAATTTTGATTATTTGTACTGTTTAAGTGGTGTGGATTGGGGAGCAGAATTAGGAATTGTATATCACCTAGAATCCACAACTCACAGGCATCGAATTGTAGTAAAAGTAAAAACTGCAGATAGAGAAAATCCAACCTTTGATACCGTTTCTAATATTTGGAAAACAGCGGACTTTCACGAACGGGAAGTGTTTGATTTCTTTGGAGTAAAATTTAATAATCATCCCAATTTAAAATATCTTTTTTTAACAGAAGACTGGGAAGGTTACCCCCTTAGAAAAGATTATGTAGATGAAATAAATATGGTTATCAAATAACAATGGATACAACTAGGGTAAATAGCAATTTTAAATCTGAAGAGTATTTCATTAATATGGGACCTCAACATCCTGCTACACATGGGGTGCTTAGGCTTTTACTAACCATAGATGGTGAAATCATTAAAAAAGTGGAGCCAGATTTGGGTTATATTCATCGTTCTATCGAAAAAATGTGTGAACGAGATAGCTATCAGCAAATCGTTCATTTAACAGACCGGATGGATTATTTATCCTCTCATATTAATAATGAAGCGGTTTGTTTAACAGTTGAAAATGCTTTAGAATTAGAGGTCCCAGAACGTGTTAAAGTAATAAGAACTATTATTGGAGAATTGACTCGAATTGCTTCACATTGTCTTTGGTGGGGAGTTATGGGAATGGATGTTGGAGCATTAACCACTTATTTCTATGGATTTAGAGATCGAGAAATGGTCAATGATATTTTTGAAGAAACTTGTGGTGCACGACTAACCATGAATTATAATATTCCAGGTGGATTAATGTATGATATTCACCCTAACTTTATCCAAAGAACCAAAGATTTTGTTGCGCACTTTAAAACTAAAATTCCAGAATATGACAAGCTATTAACTGGAAATGTAATTTTTCAGAAAAGAATGAAGGGAGTTGGGATTTTGTCTAAAGAAGATGCCATTTCATTTGGAGCTTCAGGTCCTGTTGGACGTGGATCGGGATATTCTTGCGATGTAAGAAAACACCATCCTTATAGTGCATTGGATAAAGTGACTTTTAATGAATCGCTTAAAACAGCTGGGGATTCCTTAGCTCGTTACGAAGTAAGAATTATGGAAATGTGGGAATCACTATCCATAATAGAACAGTTAATAGATAATATCCCTGAAGGAGATTATAAAGTAGCAACCAAAGCGGTAATTAAATTACCCAAAGGAGAATATTATCAAAAAGTAGAAGCCGCTAGAGGAGAATTGGGCGTTTATGTAATAAGTACCGGAACTAAAAATCCTTATCGCTTAAAATTTAGATCTCCAGGTTTTTCAAATATTTCATTGCTTAATCATATAGCGGTTGGAGGAAAAATTGGAGATTTAGTAGCATCTATGGCAACATTAGATATAGTAGTCCCAGATATTGACAGATAAAAATTAAAAATGAATATTTCATTAGGCATCACAAAAACTATTCACGATTGGCTCTTTAGCGTCATGCCTGAAGGCTTAGCGAGTATTACAGAAATGGTATTAATAGCTGCTGTTTATTTAGGGGTATTTGCTGTATTTGGTTTGTATTTAGTTTTATTGGAAAGAAAAGTAGCAGCTTGGTTTCAGTTGCGAATGGGGCCAAATAGAGTTGGTTTTAAAGGGTTATTACAAACCTTGGCAGATGCACTTAAATTAGTTTCAAAAGAGCTTACAGGAACAGAAAAGGCCGATAAGTTTTTATACAATTTAGCTCCTTATTTTGTTATTATTTCGGCATTAATGGCCCTGGCTGTTTTTCCTTTTACCCAAGAGTTTCAAGCGTTTGATATTAATATTGGAATTTTCTTTTTAATTGCTATTTCTTCTATAGGTGTAATCGGAATTTTATTAGGAGGATGGAGTAGTAACAATAAATTCGCTTTAATTGGAGCCATGCGAAGTGGGGTACAGACCATTAGTTATGAGTTATCTGTTGGACTTTCTTTATTAACAATGGTATTAATTACGGGTTCCTTACAACTTTCAGAAATAGTGGAAGTGCAAAAAAATGGGTGGTTAATTGTACAAGGACATATTCCAGCAGTCATTGCTTTTATGATTTTTATGATTGCAGGTACCGCAGAAACAAATAGAGCACCTTTTGATATGGTAGAAGCCGAATCGGAATTAGGTGCGGGTTTCCATACGGAATATTCAGGGATGAAATTTGCTTACTTCTTTTTAGCAGAGTTTATAAATATGTTTATCATTTCGGCAATAGCAACCACTATGTTTTTTGGTGGCTGGTTATCTCCATTTGGTATCACAGAATCCTTACCCTGGCTAGGAGTGTTTTGGTTTTTAGGAAAAACTTTAGTCATTGTAATTTTAATGATGTGGTTTCGATGGACCTTTCCAAGGCTTCGAATTGATCAATTATTAACCCTTGAATGGAAGTACTTATTGCCAATAAATTTAGTAAATATTGTAGTTATGGCATTTATTGTATGGCAAAATTTAATAATTCAGTTATAAAAATATGAGCTATTTTTCAAATATATATAACGGAATCAAATCACTACTAACCGGTATGAGTGTTACTGGTAAAGTATTTCTAAATGCCAGAAAAGGAACTATAACACAACAATACCCAGAAAATCGAGAAACATTAAAAATGTTCGATCGTTTTCGTGGGGAAGTAGTGATGCCTCACGATGAGGATAATGAACATCGTTGCACAGGTTGTCAGAAATGTGAAATTGCTTGCCCTAACGGAAGTATTGAGATTATTTGGGATAGAGTAGTAAATCCAGAAACAGGGAAAAAGAAAAAAGAAATAGACCAACATATTTACCATCTAGGACTTTGTACTATGTGTAGTTTGTGTATTGAGGCTTGTCCTACAGATGCTATTGTTTGGGCTCAAAATTATGAAAACTCTGTGTATGACAGATCTTTTTTAACCAAGGTTTTAAACCAACCAGGATCAAAATTAATGGACGGAGTAGAAGATTAATATTATGGAAAGATATATATTTTACATTGTAGCTGCTATTATGATTGTTTTCGCAATCGCAGCAGTAAATAGCCGTAAAATGATGCGTTCTGTTATCTATTTACTATTTGTATTGATGGGTGTTGCCGGAATTTTCTTTTTAATTGACTATAATTTTCTTGCCGCAATTCAACTAACAGTATATGCGGGAGGAATTATTGTATTGATGATATTTTCAGTTTTATTAGTACATCATATTGAGCTAGAAATGGAGGTTGCTAAAACTTCAAAACGAATTCTTACTGCAATTGCTTCATTAATAGGGATAGGGATTTTTCTAATAACTATATATTCCTATAATTTTAATGTAATTGAAAACTCAAAGACAACCACAACTGCCGAAATTGGAGAAAAATTACTGAATTATGGAGAAGGAGGTTTTGTATTACCTTTTGAAGTAATCTCCGTGCTATTATTAGCAGTTATGATTGGAGCAATAGTCATTGCTAAAGGAAAGAAGCTTGAAGAGAAAAAGTTAGAAGACGGAAGACAGGAGTCGGAGGTTTAAATTAGAACTAATATGAAGTTTAAGTTTGAAAAATTATTAATTTGGGAGAAGGCAATGGATCTTGGTGATGATATTGATGCTATTGCAGATCGTTTTCCTAAAAAGGAAATTTACAACCTTTCTTCTCAAATTAGAAGAGCAGCAGACTCCATAGCTTTAAATATTTCTGAAGGTTCTATTGGTCAATCTAATCCTGAACAAAGAAGGTTTATTGGGTATTCAATTCGTTCTTTAGCCGAAGTTGTAACTTGTTTACATAAAGCTAAAAGAAGAAACTATATAGTTGAAGAAGAATTTAACAAGCATTATGAGTTCTCATTTCATTTAATGAATATGATGATTGCTTTTAGAAACAAAATAAAATGAATTTTAATAGTATCACATCGGTCTTCAGTCTTCGGACTTCAGACTTCAAAAAAACAACATGATACCCGGAATTAGCATATACGAAATTTTAACCCTAACCACCGTTCTGTTTTTTATAGGAGTCTATGGGTTTATTACCAGAAAGAATTTGATTTCCATTTTAATTTCAGTGGAATTAATAATGAATGCATCGGTTATAAACTTTGTGATTATCAACAAATATTTATATCCAGATATGTTACAAGGTGTTATATTTTCCATATTTATAATAGCTGTTGCTGCGGCTGAGGCTGCACTAGCAATTTCGATTATTATAAATCTGTACAGGCAGATTAGTTCTGTTGAAGTAAAGGATACTGAAATTATGAAATATTAAATCGAATAAAAATTATAAAACATAACTAAATATAATATTGATTGAAATAATGACTTTTAAAGTAACAAGACAGGTGACGGAAGACGGAAGTTCTTCAGTCTGCGGTCTTCAAACTTCAAGCCTTTTGCGTACAAGTCAAATTTATAATGAAAATATAAGGTAACAATGAACATTAGTTATATATACTTAATCCCAATCATTCCACTAGCAGTATTCTTGCTATTGGGAATTAATTTTCAAAAAATTAAGCCAGCAGTTTCTGGTTATATTGGTGTGCTAGGGTTATTGAGCTCTGCAATTCTATCCTATTATGCGGCCTATCAATATTTCTTTGTTTCTGGAAAAGTAGATGGAAAATACCAACAGTTTATTGATAAAACGGTTTGGATGAATTTCACCGATACTCTTCGTATCGATATGGGAATATTGGTAGATTCAATTTCAGTAATGATGTTAGTAGTGGTTTCTACAATTTCATTAATGGTACACATTTATAGTCGTGGTTATATGAAGGGAGATCCTGGTTATACCAAGTTTTTTGCTTTCTTAGGGCTGTTTTCATTCTCTATGTTTGGATTGGTTTTAGCAACTAATTTGTTTCAGATATATATTTTCTGGGAATTGGTTGGTGTTTCTTCTTATTTACTAATTGGTTATTATTACACTAAACCATCTGCAGTAGCCGCTGCTAAAAAAGCATTTATTGTAACTCGTTTTGCAGATTTAGGCTTCTTAATCGGAATCTTAATCATGGGTTACTACACCGGAACTTTCGATTTTGAAACACTTAATAACCCTGAAGGATCCGCCATATTAAACTGGGCTTCTACTTCATTTATGGGCTTATCGGTAATTACTTGGGGGCTTATTTTAATCTTTATTGGTGGTGCTGGTAAATCTGCAATGCTTCCTTTTCATATTTGGTTGCCAGATGCAATGGAAGGGCCAACGCCTGTTTCGGCATTAATTCATGCTGCAACCATGGTAGTTGCTGGTGTATATTTAGTAGCACGTTTATTCCCAATGTTCTATTTTGTTGAAGACGGTTTTGCATTAAACATTGTAGCTTATGTCGGTGGTATTTCTTCTCTTTTTGCTGCCATTATTGCTATTACTCAAACCGATATTAAACGAGTCTTAGCATTTTCAACCATGTCTCAACTAGGGTACATGATGATGGCATTAGGGGTTTCGGGTTATGATGGCCATGAAGGTGTTGGGTATATGGCTTCCATGTTTCATTTGTTTACTCATGCTATGTTTAAAGCTTTATTGTTCTTAGGTGCTGGATCAGTAATTCACGCTGTACACAGTAATTATTTAAAAGATATGGGCGGGCTTAGAAAGTACATGCCTATTACTAATATTACTTTTTTAATTGCTGCTTTAGCAATCGCTGGAGTTCCGCCTTTTGCAGGTTTCTGGAGTAAGGATGAAATATTAGTAGCAGCCTTTGAACACAATCAATTGTTATATTATATAGGAGTATTTGTGGCTGGATTAACCGCTTTTTATATGTTTAGAATTTACTTCGGAATTTTCTGGGGAAAAGAAAAAGAGTACGAACACACCCCTCATGAATCCCCTATGTCTATGGCCTTTCCATTACTGTTTTTGGCAGGAATGAGTGTGGTTGCTGGATTTATTCCTTTTAGCGAATATGTTACACCAGATAATAAAGGGTTTGAAGCACATTTAAACTATCCACTTGCGGCAATTGCTGTTGGAGTTGGAGTAATAGGAATTGCATTGGCTTGGGTATTCTATAAAAAAGAAAATAGCTTGTCTGATAAATATGCAAAGTCTTTTGGGGCATTGTACAAATGGGCATATCATAAGTTTTATTTTGATGAATTATATATGTTCATCACTAAAAAAATAATTTTCAATCGCATTTCAGCACCTATCGCCCAGTTCGATAAAAAAGTAGTAGATGGAACCATGGAGGGCATAGGAAATAAAACTGTAGTTGTTTCAGAAAAAATTAAAGGAATGCAATCTGGGAAACTCCAAGATTATGCATTTGCATTTATCGCTGGAGTAGTTGTACTGGCAATTGTATTTATTTATCTATGGACAAATTAAAAGACTAATATGGATATTTTATCGCTTTTTATAATCGTTCCTGTTATAACCATTTTAGCTTTGGTCTTTGCGAAAGACTTAAAGCAATCTCGGTTAATTTCGATGATTGGAAGTATTTTTCAATTAGGGATGGCAATTAATTTGGTCTTTGCCTATTTTAAAGAAAGAGCAATTAATGATAGTATTATGGTCTTTACCAAAGACCTTATTTGGTATGAAAGTTTTAATATTCATTATGCTATTGGAGTCGATGGAATATCGGTAGCTCTTTTGTTATTAACTGCAATTGTGGTGCTTTCAGGTGTCTTTATTTCATGGAAAATGGACGATCTGCCAAAAGAATTTTTTATCTCCCTTTTGGTTTTAGCAACGGGAGTATATGGCTTCTTTATTTCTATAGACCTGTTTACAATGTTTGTTTTCTTCGAAATTGCTGTAATCCCGATGTACCTCTTAATAGGAATCTGGGGAACAGGCCCTAAAGAATATTCTGCCATGAAATTAACCTTAATGCTGATGGGTGCGTCTGCAGTATTGTTAGTGGGAATTTTAGGGATCTACTTCAATTCAAATGCAGATGGAGGTCCGCTTACTTTTAATATTTTAGAAATAGCACAAGTAAACATTCCTTTTGAAGCACAAAAATTATTTTTTCCATTAACCTTTATTGGCTTTGCGGTACTTGGTGCTCTGTTCCCATTTCATACTTGGTCCCCAGATGGTCACGCATCAGCGCCAACAGCAGTATCGATGCTTCATGCGGGAGTATTAATGAAATTAGGCGGATACGGAGTGTTTAGAGTAGCGATGTTTTTACTTCCCCAAGGAGCCATGGATTGGTCTTGGTTCTTTATTATTTTATCTGCAACTGGAGTTATTTACGGAGCATTTGGAGCTTTAAAACAAACCGATTTAAAATATATCAATGCATATTCTTCAGTAAGCCACTTAGGATTGGTGTTATTCGCCTTACTAATGTTAAACAAAACTGCTTGGAACGGAGCCATTTTACAGTCGCTTTCTCACGGGTTTATGACTGCATTATTCTTTGCCTTAATCGGGATGATCTATGGAAGAACACATACTAGAGACATTACCAAATTAGGAGGGCTATTAAAAGTGATTCCGTTTATTTCGGTAGTCTATGTAATTGCAGGATTGGCTTCTCTAGGTTTACCTGGTTTTAGTGGATTTGTTGCTGAAATGAACATTTTTGTAGGAGCCTTTCAACACGAAGAAATGTTTTACAGGGTAGCGACTATTATTTCAGTTTCAGCCATTGTAGTAACCGCTGTTTATATATTAAGAGTGGTAGGGATTATGTTAATGGGACCTGTGAAAAATGAAGCCTTTTTAAACTTACCAAAAGTAACATGGTACGAGAAAACAGGAATATTATTACTATTAATTCCGATAGTAGGAATGGGAGTTGCGCCTCTTTGGTTAAGTGATATGATTTTAGAAAGTATACAGCCTTTTATACAGGGAGTGCTTTAATTAAAAATGAAGTTGGTGATAAATGAGAGTATTATAAATATTAAAAGAAGAAAATTTTATGGTCTTCGGTCTTCAGACTTCAGACTAAATAAATAAAATAACTAATATGGATTTTAGTAGTTTTTTATTAATGAGGCACGAGCTAATATTATTGGCAATTACTTTATTGCTGATCATTGCTGAAATTTTTATACCTCATCACAAAAAGAGTAACATTGTGCATTTGGCTATTTTCTTATTCGGAATTCATACCGTTCTTGGATTTTTAGGTTTAGCAGAAAGTAGCTTATTTGGAGGTATGTTTAGAACCAATGAAATGATTCATTTCTTTAAAAATGTTTTAAATGTTGGTGTTTTAATTGTGTTATTACAATCGGCAGATTGGTTACAAGAAAAAATAGTGGAACAACAAAGAGGTACAGAATTCTTTGTATTGTTATTCTCTTCTTTATTGGGAATGTATTTTATGATTTCGGCAGGAGACTTTCTAATGTTTTATTTAGGTCTTGAGTTATCTACACTTCCTGTTGCTGCCTTAGCAGCTTTCGAAGTTTCCAAAAGAATATCTAGTGAAGCTGGAGTGAAATTAATCTTGTCTGCAGCATTAGCATCAGGAGTATCGCTATTTGGTATTTCTATGTTATATGCAACAACAGGGTCTATTTACTTTAATGAGATATTGGAAGTTATTTCAGTAAGCAATTTATCCATCTTAGGGTTGATTTTATTTTTCTCAGGATTAGCTTTTAAAATATCCTTAGTTCCTTTTCATTTCTGGACCGCAGACGTATATGAAGGCTCGCCCATAAGTATCGCCTCTTATTTATCTGTAATATCGAAAGGAGCAGCGGTTTTTATCTTAATGATTTTATTATTTACTGTTTTTAAACCCTTGATGTTTGTTTGGGAAAACATGGTGTACGTCATTGCAATAGCAACCATGTTTATTGGTAATTTATTTGCCTTACGACAACAAAATATGAAACGTTTTTTAGCATTTTCATCCATTGCGCAAGCGGGGTTTATATTATTGGGTATTATTACTGGGGATCAATTAGGTTTTGCAACTGTAGTGTATTTTGTATTGGTATATGTGTTTTCTAATCTAGCTGCTTTTGGTGTGGTTCAGGCAATTTCATTACAAACAGGTAAAGAAAACATGAAAGACTACGAAGGCTTGTATAGAACGAACCCTAAGTTAAGTTTGGTGATGATGTTAGCTCTCTTTTCATTGGCAGGAATTCCTCCAGTTGCTGGTTTCTTCGGAAAGTTTTTCCTCTTTACAGCAGCAGCAAGTAAAGGGTATTATTTGTTAGTTTTCTTGGCGGTAGTGAATGTAACTATTTCATTATATTACTATTTATTGGTAATCCGGGCTATGTTCTTACGTAAAAGCGAAAATTCTATACCCTTTTTTGCTAGTAAATTATATATGAGAATTGGATTAATTCTTACTGTTTTGGGTATTTTAATCCTCGGATTATACAGTCCGTTATATGAATATATTTTTGAACTTAGTAGTAACTTTATGTAATGTTTTATGGGATTAGGAGGTAAGCACTTATTTGGAAGTATTGAGGAACAAAGAGTAACTTTTGTTGAAAAAAAAATTGAAGAAGGAAGGAAAGTCTTTTTGAAAAAATTATTAGAACACAATGGGTTTGAAGTAATAATACAAGAAGAAAAAAGAAAAACAGAAGAAGAACCACAACTCTACACTGTTGCTGTAACCGATATGGTTTTTAACCCTACCCTTTGGGTGTTTAACAGAAGGTTAAAAACTTTTGAGGGTCATAAAGTAACTCCAGATTATTGGAATCAAATTTCTGAAGAAACAGCACCACAATACTGGAAAAGTTAATTACCACAAGTAGCCCCAGCTTCTTCTAAATCCGCGATATAAGTATCGTAACTTGTACCTGTACTCTCCCCATTTACAGAAGCGTTTCCATTACTATCTTGACAAACTTCAAAAGCAATTGTTTGAGAGGAATTGCAGGTGGTACAGGAAACAGAATCGTCCTCCTTACAAGAAATAATAGTAAAAAGTATAGCTATAATAAATAGTGGTTTTTTCAATGCTGTGGGTTTTGTTTCGTTATAACGCAATTCCTTTTTTAATGTTATTCTTTAACGGGTGTTTCTTCTAAATCTATTGGCTTTCCTAAGTAAACCAAGGTAAACCCGGAATCAGTTTTATCAATATCTTTACTATGAGAGGAAATGATGGACAACTCTCCTTTTTTGTCTTTTAAAAATATTGGAATCGTGTTTTTATTATCAATGGTTTGTTTAATAAGACGCTTATAATGTGATCTGTCAATTATTGGCACCTCATTTATTGTTGGATAATCTTGCGCGGTTCTAGTTAATAAAGCAAAGTCATCTGTATGCGAAAACAAGCCCTCTTTTGGATTGTTAGTTGGGTCGTTTTTTTCTTCTTCAGTAACTAGTCTAAAAGATCCGTTCTCTCCAAAGTGATCTTTAAATTTATGGATTGCATATTTATTGATATCTGCACTTCCCGTTAATGCCATTAAAAACCCGATGTCGTTTAATTCTATATTATCCTCTAAGGTGTCTGAATAAATATCTGTGGTTAGTGCCTCTAATCCCTTTTCTTTTGCTTTTGCAATATTGGTTTGATTACTATCTATTAAAACTACATGACGGTTGTTCTTTTTTAGATAATCTCCTATTAATTGAGAAACTTCAGAAGCTCCAACAATTAAAATACCGTTTGATTTTTCTAAAAACACTCCTGTTATTCTAGCAAAAAGTCTTGCGGTTGTAGCGTTTAATAGTACTGTGCCAAGTACAATCATAAATACCAACGGGGTGATATATTCGGCTCCCTCAACACCTTTATAAACCAAAGTGATTCCAAATAAGGAAGCAATTCCTGCCGCTACAATTCCCCTTGGCCCTACCCAGCTTATAAACAGTTTTTCGTTAATCGATAAATTGGATTTACGAGTACTTAAAAAAACACCTAAAGGGCGAATTACAAAAACCACAATTGCAAAAAGAATCGCAGTTTTCCAATTATAAATAAGCCATAAGTCTTCCATGTTCATATTAGCTGAAAGTAGAATAAAAAGAATAGAAATAAGGAGAATGCTTAGCGATTCTTTAAAGTAAAGCAGTTCTTTAATATAAGTGGAATTAGAATTTCCCAATACCATTCCCATTACAACCACAGCTAGTAAACCCGATTCATGTGAAAAACTATCCGATAGTATAAAAACCCCTAATACTGAAGCTAGGGCAAATACATTTAATAAATAATGAGGAATCCATTTTTTATTTATCGCAAAATTTAATGCGTGAGCAAAAGTAAAGCCAAAGGTAGAACCAAATAATACAATTTTTCCAAATTCTACCAATGCCGTTTTTGTGTATTCTTCTCCTGCGCCAACACTTATAAACTCAAAAACCAAAACCGCTACCAAGGCACCTATTGGATCTATTAATATTCCTTCCCATTTTAAAATTGCTGAGACGTCTTTTTTAAGAGGGATATTTCTTAAAATAGGAGTGATTACCGTTGGTCCTGTTACAATGATTAGTGCTGAAAATAATAATGAAATTTCCCAGCTTAAATTAAATATATAATGCGCAGCAATACCGGCTCCTGCAAAAGTAATGAACGACCCTAATGTAATTAGCTTTGTTATAACTAAAGGTCCTACACTTTTAATTTCTTTTAATTTTAAAGTTAGTCCACCTTCAAAAAGAATGATACTAATGGAAAGTGACACAAAAAAATAAAGGTTTTTACCAGCAAACAATCCTTCGGTACCATTCCAAACAGGTTCTATCCATTTTGTACCATCTTCAGATAAAAATTCGGCAGAAATTGGTCCAACCAATAACCCAATTAATAACAAAGGTAAAATTGCGGGAATTTTAAATTTCCAAGCAAACCATTGTGCTAATATTCCTAATATAATAATTCCGCCTAATTCTAGCATTCAAAAAAGTTTGAGTTAAAAATACTAATTAATTTTATAGAATTAGCGCCTAAATTTTTACTTTAATTTAAGCCGCTATTAGTTTCATGTTTTTATTTGTCTATTAAACAGTTGGTCTAAATCTGCAAATAATCCATTATTTACTTCTAAGAAAACAAACTAAACAAAAGTTTTACTTTTATAAAGGCATTTTTTATACAAATATGTATATTAAGACCCATGAAAATTAACAACCAAATTCCATCAACAGGCTTTAAAGGGCTGAAAGAAAATTGGCGTAATGATGTTTCTGCAGCAATAAGTGTGTCCCTTGTGGCATTGCCTTTAGCGTTAGGAATCGCTGTAGCTTCAGAAGTATCACCAATGGCGGGTGTCCTTTCTGCTATTATTGGAGGTGTAGTAACAACATTCTTTCGAGGAGGGCATTTGGCAATTAATGGCCCAGCTGCTGGATTAATTGCAGTAATTTTAGGAGGACTCGTTGCCTTAGATGGTAATATTAATTATGTCCTTGCAGCTATTGTTGTTTCAGGAGCAATTCAAGCACTTTTAGGATTTCTTAAATTAGGCCGTTTTGCTAAATTATTACCTTCTTCAGTATTGCATGGTATTTTAGCTGCAATTGGAGTTATTATTTTTTCTAAACAAATCCATTATACCTTAGGTACAAAATCTACATCTGATACTATTATAGGGACACTTCTGGATGTTTTTTATAAGTTACCAGAAGCCAATCCATTCGTGTTTTTAATTGCATTATCAGGGATATTGGTTCTTGTCTTTTATAAAAAAATAAAGTATAAGTTTATACGCATCATTCCTGCGCCCATGTGGGTTCTATTATTAGCCTTGCCTTTTGTTTTTGGCTTTGATTTTTTCAACGAACACAGTCTTTCTTTTTTTGGTAATGATTTTAGCATTGGTCCTCATTTATTAATTGATATACCAGACAATCCTTTAGAAAGCATTATGCATCCAGATTTTGGTATGATTAATACATTCCCTTTTTGGTTAACCGTTTTGTCTATAACTATGATTGCATCTGTAGAGACTCTAGCTAGTGCTAGAGCTGTAGACAAACTAGATCCATATAGGCGTACAACAAATCTTAACAAAGATTTAATTGGGGTAGGCCTTAGTTCAATGGTTTCTGGCGCTTTAGGTGGCTTGCCTATTATCACTGTTATTGTTAGAAGTACAGTTAATGTAAATAGTAATGCAAAAACAAAATGGTCTAATTTTTATCATGGAATCTTTTTAATCCTTTTTGTTCTCATTTTGGCACCAATTTTAAGAAGCATACCATTAGCTGCATTAGCTGCAATCTTAGTGCACACAGGATATAAATTAGCTTCCCCTAAAGTTTTTAAACACGCATATGACCAAGGAGTAGAGCAGTTATTGTTTCTTTCTTCAACACTTTTAATAACGCTATTTACTGATTTACTTTATGGAATACTTGGAGGAATATTAGTAACTCTTGCATTACAAATGCTTTTAGCAAAAGTCGGTTTTCTTCATTTTTTTAAAATGATTTTTAAATCAGGATCAAAAGTATACCATTTAGAGAACGGCACTTATGATGTTAAGTTAAAGGGGATTACTAATTTTTTATATTCATTAAAATTAGATAAACTACTTAAGGATATTCCTAATGGGTCTAAGGTTATTATTGATATGTCACAAACGCGATTAGTTGACCTTTCAATAATGGAGAATATTATAGATTTTAAACGAATTCATGATGATTTTGGCGGAGAAGTAAGACTTGTTGGTTTAGATAATCATGTTGCTTCAACAAGTCATAATAGAGCCCTAAAAATTGTAACAGGACGAATAAAAAAACGTATTTCAAAACGACAAATCCGATTACAAAAATTGGCAAACTTAAATGGTTGGTCCTTTCAGCGTGAAGTAGATTGGAATACTTCATATTTAAGGAATTTCCATTTCTTTGACTCCCGTCCAATTGAAATGAAAAGTAATTCCTTACAGGGGTTAGATGTTGAAAATAACGCACAATGGGAGATTGCAGATATCGTTTTTGATGAAGGAGCATTGTTAGCTCTTGAGGTTTATCAAACTACTGTACAGATAATCCGACTACCCACATCTATACCTAAATTTATAATAGATAAAGAGGGTCTATTTGATAAGATTTTTAATAAAGTAAAGGTGTTGTCTGGGGCTAGCGGTGATATTAATTTTAAAAGGAATACAGATTTTTCTAATAAATTTTTATTAAGTGGGGAAAATGAAAGCGAAATACGTGAGTTTTTTACAGAGGATCTTATTCAATTTTTAGAGGACAATGAAATTCATCATATTGAAAGCAATGGAGAAGCTTTAATGATATTTAAATACCTTCACATTGCTAAAACTGATGAAGTTCAAAACATGTTAACCTTCGGCCTTAATTTATTGAAACACATGAATTTTAAAGATATTTCTTAATAACTATTTATTGGGAATAAAGGTTTTTCAAAAGACAGATAAAGTTGATTAAATCTTGTCATAATAATTCCTTAACAATACACTATAATTTAACATGATTTCTTATTTTGCACGCTTATGAATTTATACCCTATTGAAGCGGGAAATTTTAAGCTGGATGGAGGCGCTATGTTTGGCGTAGTACCTAAATCTCTTTGGTCTAGAACAAACCCTGCAGACTCCAACAATATGATCGATATTGCTGCACGTTGTCTTTTAATTGAAAACGGAAACAGACTAACGCTTATCGACACTGGTATGGGTAATAAGCAATCCGAGAAATTTTATGGGTATTACTTTCCTTGGGGAGAATACTCTATAGAAAATTCCTTAAAAACCCACGGCTTTCATAAAAATGATATCACCGATGTCTTTTTAACCCATTTACATTTTGATCATTGTGGAGGGGCTGTACAATGGAATAAAGACCGAACGGGTTATGAGCCTGCGTTTAAAAATGCAGACTACTGGAGTAATCAAAGACATTGGGATTGGGCAACAAAACCCAACCGAAGAGAAAAAGCATCTTTTTTAACTGAAAACATCCTTCCAATGGAAGAAAGTGGTCAACTAAAGTTTGTAGCAGACCCTATTTCAGATTTCTCTGAAGCAAAAGAATTAGATTTTGGAATTTTCTTTGCAGATGGCCATACCGAAAAACAAATGATTCCTCATATAAATTACAAAGGAAAGACCATTGTGTTTATGGCAGATTTATTGCCTACCGCTGGTCATTTACCTCTTCCTTTTGTAATGGGATACGATACAAGACCTTTATTAACCATGCCAGAGAAAGAAAAATTTCTAAATTTGGCAGCCGACAATAATTACTATTTATTTTTAGAGCACGATGCTCATAACCCAATAATTACCGTAAAACATACAGAAAAAGGTGTTCGGCTAAACGAGTGTTTTACAATAAATGAATTCTTTAATTAATTATAAAAAATGAAAAATTTAAAAAACTTATTTTTTGCAGGCTCAACAGCATTATTTCTAGCAAGTTGTGGAAGTAGCGTTGCGCCTATTTCAACAGCGCCCCTTAAAAGTATTGACAGTCAACCTACAAAAGTAGCTGCAGTAGAAGGAGATCAGCTTAAAACATGGTCTTATGCAGATTTAGCTAATGACACTATTCCTGGAATGAGTGTAAATAGAGCTTATGCTGAGATAATTCCTAATTTAAAAGGAACTAATGTTATTATTGCAGTAATTGATAGTGGTATTGACATTGAGCACGAAGACCTTAAAAATGTGATATGGGTTAACAAAGGAGAAATTCCTAATAATGGTATTGATGACGATAAAAATGGATATATAGATGATATTCACGGATGGAATTTCCTAGGAGATATTGTTGGTGAAAATTTAGAGTTTACTCGTATCATAAGAAAATACGATGCTCAGTTTTCAGGAAAAAACGAATCTGATATTAGCGAAGAAGACAAAACATCTTTTGCAATGTACCAAAAAGCAAAGGCGGAATATGATAAAGAAACGGTTCAAACCAATTCAAATAAAGAACGATATGGCAAAATGTTGTCTGATATAAAGCCAGCACACAGAACCATTTCAAAAAAAGTTGGAAAAGAAGATTATACTGCTGAAGAATTAGCGGCAATAAGCAACCCTAATGAGAAAGAACAAGTTCAAATTGGAATCCTTACTCAAATGTTAGGATATGGTAGCTCTATACCAGAGCTTATTGAACAATTAAATGGAGGAGTTGAATATTTTGGCGGAAGAATGGATACTCATTTTAATTTAGAGAAAGACTTTAGATCAGCTCTTGGTGATAACCCAGATGATTTTAGTGATAATAAATACGGAAACAACGATGTAGATGGTCCAGACCCTAAAAAGGAAGACGTGATGCACGGTACTCACGTTGCTGGAATTATAGCAGCTCAGCGTGGTAATGGTATTGGTATGGACGGTGTAGCTCAAAATGTTGAAATCATGGCAGTAAGAGCCGTGCCAGATGGTGATGAGTATGATAAAGATGTGGCGTTGGCTATTCGTTATGCTGTAGATAATGGGGCAAAAGTGATAAACACTAGCTTCGGAAAAGCTTATTCTCCTCATCCAGAATGGGTGTGGGACGCTATAAAATATGCTGCAAAAAACGATGTTTTAATCGTTAATGCTTCAGGAAATGATGGTGTTGATTTAGATGTAGTTCAAAGCTATCCAAGTGATCAAGTTGGAACTGGTGAAGAAATAAGCGATAACTTTATTACCATTGGTGCTTTAAATTATAAATATGGAAAAGATTTAGTTGCAACTTTTTCTAATTACGGAGCTACAAGTGTAGATTTATTTTCACCTGGAGTTAAGATTTGGTCTACAGTTCAATTAAATGAGTATAAATACTTACAAGGAACATCTATGGCTTCTCCTAATGTAGCGGGTGTTGCAGCAATGATTCGTTCTTATTTCCCAAAACTTTCAGCTTCTCAGGTAAAACAAGTATTAATGGATAGCGGATTAACTTCTAATTCACCTGTAGTTTTAGGTGGAGAAGAATCTAATGTAAAACCATTTAATACCATTTCAACTTCTGGAAAAATGGCTAATTTATATAACGCTTTAATTTTAGCAAGTAAAATATAATACTCTATGAAATTTATTATTGGTGGGGTTTTCGCCCTTTTTATTACTATTGCTTCGGCACAAAATAACACAAGTTATTGGCAACAAAGGGTTGATTATAAAATGGAAATCGATTTAGATGTCGAAACCCATCAATATAAAGGAACTCAAGAGTTAACCTATACAAATAATTCACCCGATACTATT